>Ga0325411_1002832_pt1 | contig 19580 bp, 19 predicted proteins | sample PopdelMetagenome_13_FD_206181 | JGI IMG/M metagenome (GOLD analysis project Ga0325411, IMG submission 206181) | Populus deltoides microbial communities from Bellville, Georgia, United States - Xylem-PdIQD-R4 | ecosystem: Host-associated > Plants > Phyllosphere > Stem > Wood/Secondary xylem...
AACCTTCAACTATGCATAGAAAATGCAGCATATCTTAATTTTCTTCCTATATAGCGTTGGGATTCATGCCACCATGTGTTTTGTCCCCAAAATAGGGATTAATAAGTTGCTTAACTATGCATCCCTAATTAAGTACATTAACAAGTTATTTTTCATTTTCCTTTCCGGTTGAGATCCAAACATGGTGCTTTAAGGTAGAGGCTAAGTATGGGTGGAGGCAATAGAGGCAGCGGCGTGATTGAAATTCAGAGCTCGCAAGTTCACTGCCACTGCCTTATTTGGTCGTGGCATAGATGGATGGTAACCAAGCCAAAGTTTATTCCCATCCACATCAGAGGAGATCCAATCTATTTTCTCCTCTGAAGGGCTTTCATTGCCTGATTACACGGACTTCTTGGGGCATGGGGGAAGAAGCATCTTCTTGCCAAGAGCTTTTCAGCAGCAGAAACACTGAATGGTTCACGATGGTGATCTAATCGAGAGGCTTCAGACAGGCAGCCGAACAAAACTGAAACACTACAAAGAGCTCAGGTAAAGGAGATGCAATTAGCAAGAAAGAAACCGAAGTATGGAAAACCACATTTACAACAGACGGATGAAATGGATAAAACAGTCTCCAGACTCTTTACAGACTCACAAGCTCACAGTTCCAGCTACCTCGAGACCCAAGCACGTAAGCTAAACTTGGATAGTTCTATTCTAGAAGCTGAAACATGTAAAATACACGTTGGCAGCCTGTCGACTTCCTTCGTCTTTCTATCCTTACAAAACATATGATGCTATTATCATGTTTCCCTGATCAGCTTTGCACCACAGTATTCAATGCTGGTCCTTTTTTTATCCTTGGGTAAGAATAAAAACCTAGCACAGTACCTGTTCGGCATGCTCACACAGAGCCACCACCAGATGCACCACCTTGATTTCCCAAGAAACGGACTACTACACAGGTGATGTTATCTGCACTGCCTCGCTGGTATGCTTCCTGCATCAACCTCTTTGCTGCCTGCTCGGGGTCCAGAATTGGCTGGATCATTTCAACAGCTTCCTGAGGAATGGATGGAGCATCAGATGGTGATGACAAAAAAATAAAAAATAAAAAATAAAAAAGAAGACCATCAACTGTTTTTATTCTGACGAGGAAAAAACTTCACTAAAAAGCACCATTATACCAATTTCCACCAGATCATTTGCAAGGAAGAATACAGAAAATACAGAAAGTGGAAAATGAATCATCAACCTCCATAACATGAAAGCATAAAAGAAGCTAAAAGGACAAACCTCGTTTGTGACAACATCCCATAACCCATCACTTGCAAGGATAAGAAACTCAAGGGAGCTGTCAACCTTTTCCTCCTACAATTTCCATGAGAATATTGGTCACCAAAACATGCTCAAAAGAAAAGACGCAGAAGAAAAAAAATCACAAGGCCCATAGTCATGTTGGAGCGATATTTTTATTTTAAGGACAACTATAAGTAATTGAAAAGCAATACATTGCTCAAGAATTATAAAATGAAACGCTTGAGCAATGTTCATGAATATTCATGCATTTAGCAGTTAAAAGTCTATCTCCAAAAGGCATCCCTGAATGCACCTGAGTGAGTGCAAGTGTGCATGTGCTCATGAGTAATGACATAAATTTTGGAAGATTTATCATTTTAAGGTATCTTAAATTGAAAAATGTCAACCATTTCTTGAATAGATTAAGAATCAGACCTGGATTTCTGGGTCAGCAACAACATACTGCTTCAAGAGCCTATCACCAAATGCACGAGAGACAGCTAGGACACCACCAACTCTCCAAGTACCTGTCATTATTTCCGGTCGTCACGAGATGCATATGGCCCAGAAAATTTTAATTAAAAAAAAAATAGAAAGAATGAGGTCCGTACCAGCCCACATGACAAATCCTCCAGCATCTTCAATCCGTTGCCGCTCATCAGTCTGGTCTGGCTTGTGATCTCGGGAAACAGCAATAGCTAAAGAAAATGGCAAGACAATTTAATGACTTAATTATGTGATAAACTAAACAGATACAGCCACAGTACTTAGAAAAATGCTCTCATACTCTTTCCCAAAGCATCTGCTTTTCTTTCTGTATTTTGGTCCGTTGTCATTATCCTGATTTAACAGGCTAATAATAGATTTCTTTACCTTTCCGAATTACATATTACCATGAGATGCACTTTCCTAAGTGAAAAATCACAAAAAAATTAACACAAGCACTGGAACTTTATTGTTGGAAATCAAAATCAAAATCAAAATGACAAGTCTTTTGCATTGACTGTTCCCACTTAGAAAAAGAAAAAGAAACGCTCTAGGACATTAACTATAGCTAACAGATTTGGCTCTCCAAATTTCGAATGATGATTTTGTATTGAAGTTACCCATTGATTTCTCTTAATGCTTCAAAATTATGAATGAAGTGATACCAAGTCATATAACTAAAATTTTGTTTCAGTCACGGTCTCCACTCTTGTATTGTATTATTATTTACAATTCTTAACTGCAGCAGCATTGCCTTATTCTATATGATTTCTTCAACAGTATCGGATGACTATGAATTGAATCTTTAGTTTGGAATTCTAGGCAACAGCCAACTTAAACAAAAAAATTAAAACAAACTGGCAGTACTGTTTTCATAAAATGCATCACATGTTGGAAAAATGAAAAGGATTCTAGAAGTTGCAAACGGTTTTACAATAATTCTGAGTCTCACCATTGCCACCCCGGCATATGACAGCTCTGGAATCTCCAACATTAGCGACAAGCAAACGATCACCAACAAGAATAGCTGTAGAGGCAGTTGATCCAGCATCCCGGTTCTGATTATTTTCTGATTTCAGAAATTCAGAGTCTGTGTGATTGTATGCATCAGCTGCAGAGAGAGGGAGCAATTCAAAATTAAACATCAAGTTCCTTGAACGAGAAATTTGACGATTAGAAAAAAAGAAACACTGGCACTAAGGAAATGAGATACATATAGCTGATTTGGTGTCGGAAATAAACTTTGGGTGCCTGATCAGATTGCTAAAAAGGTTATGTTTCACATATTCAGCTGCTCGTGCACCTCCATGACCTGAAAAACCATGCCAGGAAAATTTGCTACATTATCTGCTCATAAGATTGAAAAGGAAAATTATTGCAAAAGATATGATATGATTATATTTCTCTTCAACTAGCTAGCAACACTACAAACAAAAAAAAAGTGATTATCTATTAAACCAAATAAATAACGGTACAACAGACTGGTATAGGCCGTCTCAATGTAAAATTTGTGATTAAACATGCTAGATCTGCCATTCCCAGCCAACAATGGCATTGGCATATGGCTTCAAGTACTGCAACCACACTGGAGCAAACAATTGTCTACCAAAATATCCAAATCTGCATACAATCAGTTCAACCACATTCCTCCTCCACAAGAATAAATCACAGATTGAGCACACGGGCTAATCTATGATAGTTTAATTTCCCCTACGGACTACATCAGTTGAGAATACAACATGCTGGTGACAGAAAATAATGTGATATCTCGCATAAAAAGGAGAAAATTACCCAAGAAGTTGCAAAGGGCCACATGTGGAGAATTACAAGAATGTTCATCAGACAGCACACTTGCATATTAATAGCCATCACAAACCAACAGTTACTTAGATTAGTGCCAAGTGGGATGCACACAAGGTAATTAATGAAACTAATGTTGCTGCATTACGCATTTAATAGAAAGTACCCCCTCATCATATCTCTATTGCATTCACTATCCTGCTAAATTACTATATACGTCTAGAAGTAGAAACAAAGAGTAAAATGAGAGAAAGAGATACCATCAAAAACTCCAAAAAGACCAACTATCTCTCCATCAACACCATCGATTCTTGTCTCGTAAAAATCTTCCATGGAAGATCTTTTCCCTGGAGAGCTTGCATATCCATAACTGAATTTCCCATTCTGACTGTTGCAGGAAAAATTTCAAATTCAGAGCCAGAAAAATATTGTGAACTAAATAATATTGGAGGCAGAGGAAGAAAATAAGAAATAGTGATCTTTGAGAGAGATGTAATCCGGCAATCTAAGAATTACACAGCATGTCACAAATAGCTTACATGAATGTCACATTACTTGGTTAATGTTAAATAGAAACTACATCGGAGAGTAACAAGAAATGTTGCTTACAGAATTTCAGTAATACTCGAGTTAAAATTTCTATTTCTTGGTAATCATTTCAAAACTTTAAGTATTATGTTTCCATCCACTCAGAGAATTAAGTCACATGTTTAAGGCCAAGTAGTCAAATCCATGCAAATTTCAGTCCATGCGACGCAATAATTACTTTGGATGATTCATAAAAACATTTCTTGTTGGATTCAAGAATTAGGTCCAAGAGTGAGCAAGAAAATAACAACTCATTCGACAAAGAAAGACACTGGCATACTCAACATGACAAATCTATAATATGTCAGATCTGTCAAAGAGGGAATCAAGACTTTCTAGCATTCTTTTTTCAACGCAAAAAGGAATCTTGAATGCGACAAAAATGAGATTTAGGTCACATTTCTCTCATTTTGCAAGTTATCAAGACATATAAGACGACATGCAAAAGAATCACAGGTAATAAGCGAGCAGCTGTGAAATTAACAAAAGAACAGAATATCGACAGAAAATATGTTAAAGCTTTCCGAATTCACGGAGCTTTAAATTTATAGATTACAAGTTCAAACAAAAAAGATTATGATTTAACAAAATCTTCATGATTGGACATGAATCAATGATCATAAACAAGCATTTAATAGCAAGACCAGACAACATACTCGCCATATACAATCAATATTAATCAACAAGTAAACAAAATCAAAATCCCATGTCATAAACAACAACATACTGGCCAAACACAACACAACATTGACTGCATCAAACCAACAATTGACATATAAAAAACAGCTTAACCCAAATATTTACACCATAGTAGATCTAACAAAGACATTAAAGAGCTAATTAATAGAAACCTGAGACCGCCGCCGCTTACAGGTGCATCATCAGCATAAACTTGGCTTGAAGATGATAAAACGGAATTCAAATACCCCATCCCTAAAATAAGAATTACTACACAATTCTCCTTCTTTTGCCTCTCTCTTTATTCACAATTACACAAACAACAACAATGACAGTGAAGAAATTAATAATTTTCCTTTATATTACACTTTGCTATAATTTGATCTCTCACCAATCTTTTCATTTACTGAACCATTTCCAATTCAGTAACTTAACCTGCACAGCAAACCAAATAACAAAGATTACAAATCTTAAAACTCAAGCAAAATTAAACCCTAAATTACATTTGTTAACCTTACACTACAATCTCATAGATTAAACTCACAAATTACATTTTCAAAAATATAATTTAAAAAAAATCTAATTTCATTTACAATTACATTTATTAATTCAATAAAATCTAAAAAAATCCTCATGAATTACATATTAAAAAATGGAAACTTAAGAAAGAATCATCTACTTAATTGATCAATGACATTAAATCTTAAAAAAGATACTCAAAATCCTCGCAAATTACATTCCAAAAATTGCATTGATCAATAATTAAATCTAAGAAAAAAAGAGCAAGATAATATTTACATGATAAAAAAGAGAAACAACAACAATTTTTTTTAAAAAAATAAAACTGGAGAGAAAGAAGAGAGAGAACCTGAGAGAAAGAAGAGAAACAAGATGCCATGAGGAGAAACGGAAACGCTTAAAAGGCGTTAAAGCACAAAACGACGCCACAGAGAGAGTAGATCGATCAAGATTTTGAAAAAGAAAATTAAAAAAGGAAATAATGTAGTTAGCGTGAAAAGAGGAAGGGTCGTTTTGTTTGTTTTACGAAAAAAGAGGGATTCATGCGCGTAGCCGTTGCGTGAGGAAGTTATTAGACTAGGTCAATGCCAAAATTGCTATTGTTAGCTACTTTATTGTTGACTTGACACGTGTTATCCATGCATGTGATGATGCGTGTTTTTCTATCTTGTGCTGCGTTACACCTGACTTTTATTCTTCTTCTTCTTCTGTTTTTTGTGTGTTTTTTGTTTGGGTGGGTAAAGTCTTATTATTATTATTTTTTTTAATACAATACTTGTTTATTTAAAGGGCCGGTGGGTGTTTTAATGAAAGTTGACTTTGTTGTAGATATAATCTAATGACTGTGAGATGAGAAAATGAGTCATTCAGGTGACAAAAGAAAACTATTACATATATATATATATATATATATATATATATATATATATAAAGAAAACTATTATTTAAAATAAATTTCTATATTTTTAAAATAAAAGATATAAAAAAACATGTCTACTGTCATCATCTTTTTTGTTCTCGATTATCTTAGATTGTATCCGATTAGTTTACTAAAATTCACCTCATTCAATACATTTTGAAGCTATTTTATTTTTATTAATGTGGGTGTCCGGGTTAGCTTGCGTTCACCTCGACTAATTCCACGGGCGCTGAAGTTAATGACTATGTAAGTTTTCAATAGCAATTATATTAGAAACCACAGGGTTCGAACTTGAGACCACAGGTAAACTTCTTGATTCCTATCTCTTATTGTAATACCACCTACTAAATGGTTCATATTGAAGCTACTTATAATAATATTGGACATGAAAGTGATAATTTTTTTAAAAAAAATTCGAATGCGTGGTTAATTAGGTTATGTATAAACTAAGCAATTTAGATGGGATTTATTATGTTCTTTCTAAATAAATTTAAGCTCTAATTGTATTACTAGTTGCTTGAAAATGATGTTGTCGCACAAGATTTAGTTCATTTCGAAAGGTATCCTAAGCTACTTTGACTTTTACAGAATGTTTATTAAATTTATAGTCAACTTGAGGGACCAAGTTAGACAAACCTATCAAATTACCATTTATTTATTATTCTAGCTCAGGCAATAATTAAAATTAAACCTTAGACGTTTTTTTTTATTCTAGCTGAGGCAATATATATTTAAAATTAAATATATAAAAAAACAAAAGAAAAGGTCTTCACACAACCATGTTGACGTGCATTGCCACATCGAATTATTTATTTATTTATCTATAATTTGATTAATAACTTGAGACCAAACTTGTGCATGAATCATGAGATAGAGACAAATAAAGCTATGATCCCGCAGTATCATGATTTTCCAATGAGCTAATTATACATACAAGTAGACTTTTATCTTTATAATTACAGCATGAACTCTATTAATTACAACCACTAGTCAGCACAAATGTCAACAAACTTGTTGAACCCTGCCAGATGGCAACATAATTAGCATACCCTAATCTAGTAGGGTTACCGTTAGGGTTCTTAAAGCTCCATAGCATCAAGGAAAATGGGCTGTGAGGGAGACATATCACGTGGAAATAAATTAGGGCCTGATAGATGTAGAAGAGAATACTTGAATGTTTTTGCCACGTGACAACTGATCCATTCCCTTCGTCAACAGTACTCATCACCAGCACCTCCCTCTTGATCACCGACCTCACCGACAGCAGCAGACATGTCTGTTCAGCATCAAAACTAGTGAGCTGTGAGAGGGAGCATGGAGGGTTGTATGGAGGCATAATGATCATACAGGAACTGCTAGATTGGTTGAATGAGATGTTATAGGTCGGGACGAACAAAGTTTTTATCTAACATTAAAAAGAATGATTAGACACTGATAATGTTTTTTTTCATGACTCGATTCATAGATGCGACTAGTCTAATAAAGTGATTTATTTAAATGTATGATAAAATGTAACAATAATAAATGGATTAAATTGTTTTAAAAAAAGTGATTATTGACCCGCACAAAAAAAAGCACTGCCAAAAAAAATTTTATAAAATTTAATTCTTAGCTAATCCAAAATTGAAGGACAAAATAAAAAACAATATATTAAAAAAAGTACAAAAAAGCAACCCAAGTCAACCAAAGTTAGTATATCGAACCCAAGTCTCGGTTCGTAAGACTGCGATAATCCCATAGAAAGTAAATCAGAAAAAATATTAGGTCTAATCCACAACAAATCCAATATGAAAAGATGAAATCGAAAAAAAAATTAATAAAAAAAAGTCCTAGAAAAAAGAAACACTAGCAAAACCAGGTAGGTTCACCAAACTACATTACCTAAATTATATAAACGAGATAACCTAATAGAAGAAAATCAGGAAAATCATGAAGCTTAATTTACAACTAACCTAATGTTTAAAGACAAAACTAAAAAATATTCAATTCAAAGAAAGACTCGAGTCATCCTAGACTAACTCACCAAACCCGCAACCTAAGATATCAGACCGGGGTAACCCTTTATAAAGAAAAGTATAGAAAATCACAAGCCCAACTTCAAATAAAACCACTATGAAAGTATGATTTTGAAAAATAAAATTAATCTAAAGAAGGACCTAAAAAAAACTGATATCCACTCAGGTTAACCTTTCAAATCTGTGATCTGAGTCTTGAGAATGAGTTCATCTTATAAAAAAATCATGAAACTCAACTTTCAACAAATCCACTGTCGAAAAATAAAATTAGTATAAAAAAAATGTAAAAAAAGATTAGATCAGCCCGATTTAACCTTTCAAACCTTTGATCTAGGACATGATAACAAGATCACCCAATAAAAAAAATAATGAAGTTAATTCCTAACCAACCCTATATTGAAGGATCAATTTGAGAATTTTTTTTTTAAAAAAGACCCAAAACCAAAAATAGTAATAAAAAGAATGAGAACTAAATTTGATAAAAAAATAAAATGTCAAGACACCTTTCAATTTTGGCATGCTTGCATGAATCTCGAGGAGAGGAGAGAGAAAAAAATGAAAAAAAAAAATTGTCGGAGCCTTACCGTTGCTCTTCCATTAACACATGCCATACCATGGACAAGAGCTTGTAGCGACGCTTCCAATGCAATCGCGATGATGATGTTTCGTTATTGGAGGAAATCGCATGCTTTGCTAGAGCGAGGTGGCTTCACCCCACACGAGCCAACCAAGTTGTCTTACCCATCCTTTTCAATCATTGATTTTTTTTTTAATTTCAAATTTAATCTCTTAAGTTTTAATTATTTTAGATCAATAAAATTAAATTTATTTTACAAAATCAAGCATCAAATGCGTGTCATAGTTTTTCCTCAACATCACAAAATCCCCATTTCTAGGCAACAAAATAAAAATTGTCAAGTAAAAAAAAAAATCAATGTGAAAAGATCAATTTTTTTTTAAAAAAAATTGAGGGAACAAAAGAGAGTTGAATCTCTCAAAGAAAGTGCAATTCTATCCCTTATGTTTACAAGAAAAGTGGCTTAATAGTTGTTTAGTGTTCAAATTCAGTTCTTATAGCTTTAATTATTTTAATTCAATTTAATTTCATTTAATATTTTCAAATGAAGCACCAACCAAAAGTCAGTTTTGTTTTGTTGACACTGCAACCAGCCAATGCCAAGCCAAACAAAACAAATAACAAAGCCCAAATATTCTAAATTAATCTAATACAAAAGGATTAAATTAAAAAAAAATTAAGTGACAACAAAAAAAAAAACTTGAAAACAAAGAGAAACATCGTGCGAATCCAAGATGTTTCCTCTCATAATGCACATAAAATGTATGATGACTTTCAGGTTTTTTTCTTAATATCTGTGTTTTTTCACCGACTCGTGGAGGAGTCTAGACTTGCAAATCCAAGAAGTTTCAGGAAGTTTATGGTTGAATTGCATAATTAGTGCTGAAATAATCTCAAAAGAAAACCTATGAACCTCGGGCCTCAATGCCAAGCGTAATAAGCATTGCGATCCACAACTCCGAGGCCAGCTTTCCTGCTTGACGCAGATAGAGAAGCCCCTTGGCACCTCGTGGGCGTCGCATGTCCCTGCAAAGTTATGGTTAATGCAAATAATATACCATCAGCAACCTCTCTAAACGTGAACACTCGGTGATAGCTACTTTATTAAAATTTTTAAAATCTTCATGTTTATCCATCTCAAAATATTTTTTCCTCTAATGTGTTTGGCACGGCTGTTGGATTATGATGAGAACCAAGGAGACCAGAAATCAACAGCAAAAGTTGAAGCGGAAATCCTAGCGAAAGCAGATGCAGCAGCAAAGTCGGCAGAACAGTCCTAGCGTGAAGAGGATTTCTGGCAGCTGTAAGTCGACCACAAGAGGTAGATTCCTTGCTCAAGCTGGAGCGGCTGATAAAGGAAGTTTCTAAAAAGGAAAAAAAGAACAAGATTCTAGATTTAAGAGGCTTTATATACGGCAGGGACAACATTGAACCCGGCAACTCAACCTGGCAGAACTAGGTCTCTAAGTTGAGGAGTTCTGACTTCTCACTCGAGTTCTGAGTTCAAATTCGTTACGAATAGGGTTATCATTATTAGTTATTTTCCAGCGTGTAAAAAAACACCAGTAACTCTTTCAAATTAAGACCAAGATGATTTTTCACATTAACATGTTGAGCCTGCGGTGTGGAGGTCTCTGCTAGCGATAGAAGAATATCTCTAATGAAGTTCGGTAGACATCAAGAACTTTCTTTGAACCATAAGAAATTATCCAGCACTGACTCTGAATCAAAATGGTAAACTTTGAAGGTTAGCCTAATTAAGAAGCGAACATTACAAATTAACTAGGTACTGACCTAGAGCTTGCAGGATAAACCGTCAGGTTTTTTCATGTACGGGTTACTTCTGACAATGCTAAGTGAAATGATTAAAATGATGATATGCTAAAAGCATGGTCTTATAAACAAAATAAGATAGAAGCAGAATGGAAATGGGAAACTGAAGTACTAATAACTAACAAAATTGAGTATATCCAACAGGCTAGTTCCGTAATGAGAAGCATTTTAAAAATTAGGGATACCCTTATCAGGACTAACAGGATTCAAGAAAAAAAAAATACAGATAATAACTCTACCAGAAAGATTAAAGGAACTCGGAACTTAAAGGTTGACCTGGAAGCCAAGCTTTTTTTTAGTATCTGCAAGGTTGCTTGAAGTAGAAAACAGGCTCAATCGGGGCGGAGATTTGAATATATGAATACTGATCACTCCTGTCCGTATTCAAAAGAAAGAATTTCCTCAGAAACATCTAGCAATTCTTCAACTTCAACTTCTTTTGCCTCGTACTCTTCCTCTTCATCACTAGCTTCTCCATCCCTTAGAACCTGCCTCTGCAATCTTTCCTCTTCATGCAACAGCTTCCACTCATTGACCCACTTGTACCATTCATCCTTCATCATCCTCCTCTTCTCACGGTCCTGTTCACTCAATTGTAAAGAAACATCCTGGTCCTCTGCCTCGTACTTCTTGCTATACTTCTTCAAGTTCTTAGCAATCTCTTCCTCCTTTTCAGGACTCAAGAGAGATAGTGGCCTTGGGCGCCACAAGAACTGTCACAAGTGATGGAAAATCAACAAGTGGTCGAAGAAGAATGATGCAGATCAAAGTTGCTACTAACAAGAGATTAGCAGTGGCCAAAAAGAATGGTCCAAAATTCAAAGACAAACGAAGATTATCCATTTTAGCAAGGGCATTGTAACATAATGTTTCACATTCTCAATCAATCAGGTGGCACTAACATAACATTGATACTAGTTATTGGAATAAAGACACCATCAAGGTGATGCTAAGATAGTGGTGGTATTTTACGTGTCAATACCTCCAACCAATTAAAGTTCAATACCTCCATCCAATTAAAGTTGATTAAGGCCAATATTTCCACGATTAATCTTACCTGGAAGAAATGATCCTTCAGTGTCCGATAAAGTAGCTTTCCATTGAAAGACCAGATGTTGAAGCCATTTTCCATATCATGATGAACTGAAGTCACTGAAGTTGCAACATACCTGCAAACAAGGACAAATATCATAGCCATAGAATAAGTTTGGTAACAATGGATCAACTTGATTCAGGCTGTCAAGAAGGAAACATATCTACCATTACAAATATGGATTAGTCCAATTTCATTTGCTTAAAAACAACAACATCACGGTACCCAAATAGCCACCTGATTGATGCTATCAAGCAATTTCTCAAAATTTACCTTCCAGTGGGATCCCATTCAATATCTGTTGCCATAAAATGCTCAGCTGTTGCCATTGTCTCAAGCTCATCAACATTGTAGAATTCCAACTGACCATTGAAACCTTTAAGTCCTGCAAGTATTAGGTAACGACCAGATGGGGACCAGAAAAGAGCATTTGCTTGTTTGCCCTTAAGAGTAGTTAGCTTTGAAACCCGGCCAGTGTTATGAGCAGTCCTCATTGAGTAAAAGCTTACATCTGGCCTGGGGCTGTCACCATGAACAACAGCAAATCTATGGCCCTTAGGCTCCCAAGCAAAGGCAATTATCTTATCGTTCTTATTGTCTAGCTCCAACACCTCAATTGGTATGTCCCGCTCTTTTATACGGAAAAGCTCAAATCCTGTGTACGTGCTTTTCTTGGTCTTTGTATACCTATCGACCTTTACAGCAAGGTAGTCACCGTTACTCTGCCAGTACATCTTACAGTCACTGACACTGAAAAGGTTCTTTTGCCGCAACTCCTCTTTACCGGGAATTTGAATGAGGCTCACCTATGAATTCATACAGAACACATAAGTAGATTTTTTTTTTATTTGCAAAATAAAATGACCCATCCATTTCACAGCTAATTACTCACCCTGGCGGGTTGATTCCCGCCACCAAGTTCAGGAACAAAGAGAGCAAAAATAGGATCTGTTGGTGACCAAATGAAGTCCATCACATTTTCAGCCTTCAAGGACTTTTTGTCTACAAGGCTGAATGACTCTGTTTCATACACAGAGATCATGTTCTTCCCAATTTTGGCAAAATATTTGTCGTCTTTCCCACCACCCCACCTGGAAAAAATTAAATATTAAATCAGACCTCATGATCAATGATGAAAATGGACGAATTAATCATTAAAAAGAAAAGGGGAGAAGTTTTATCAGGACTGCAGATATCATGGGAAAAAAAAAACCACCTGAAAACAGGCCAAGAGACTCCTGCAACACCACCAGCTCCTCCAATAGAAAATTCATCAGCACTTCCCTTAAAGTCTCTCATTACTTTACCAGTTCTCACATCAAAAATATTTATCACAACCCTCTAAACACCAAGAACACATTAATCCCAGCGCCACAAAAAAGTAAACAGACAACACCACAAGGAGCAGAGAAATAGAAAAAAAAAACTCACATTAGCATCACGAGGGTTACTTGGTTCATGGCTGCTGTAGGTTACCAAATATTTCTCACCGGGGGAAAAATCAATGAATTTAACCTACAGATGATATCAAGGTTAGAGATTGTTAAACAGGAAATCAAAATTCCATGTCAAATTGCAAGGGGAGATGGCAAAAAAAACACCTGAGGATGAGCATAACGCATTAGCCGATTAAAGGTACTGTCGCCACCCCAAACTGCAGCACCCTGCCTATGAACTGTTGCCAGGTAAGTCCCAAGCGGGGACCACTGCACAAAACTCTCAGTCCAATACTGTAAAGGCAAATGTGTAAAGTCATTTGCCATAGTCAGTGCAATTTCTAAGAGATGAGAAAAAAGAAACTAGCCATTTTGGAAAGGAAAAAAAAAAAAAAAAACTCACAGCACGCTTGTAAACAGGATCAGGCTTCAAATGTCTTGCATCATTCCAGAAAACCTCAGTGTCTGAGCCAGCACGAATCACAAACTGATCTCGAGCTTTTTCATCAGTGAGCCAATGTTGAAGATTTTCCTGTTTATGACACACGAATTACAGAATATTTTATACAAAGTAAATTCCAGAAAGTTCAAAAGCACAATGTTTTTATGGCCTTAGTTATTACATTTTTCTCTCTCTTGTTATTTTTATTTTGATGGGAACATAAGTTTATAAACTTTGCAGAGTATAGAAATCAGATCTTCCAACAATGAAGCTAGCAGAAAAAAAGATGGGTAAGGATGAGAAAAATGATTGAACTAATTACCCCGGGAACATATGGCCTGATCTCTGGAGGTGCCCACTCATCAGGAACTTTCATAAATCTATTGAAATCTTCAATCATGTTGACAGCAAAAATATGAGCTCTATCCAACTTGTACCCATTTGTCTTTTCCTTAGCTAGCTCAGCTTCCTGCAATCATAAGAAAATGAATTGGTAACGAGTAAAAAAACAAAAACAAAAATGACCATGGACCTCAGACTGGCTACTCACAAACCTAAAGGCTGTTTCGTCAGCAAATAATATTTAAAGAAAAAAATAAAAAACTAGTTTAATTATGACCTTAGCCAGCCCTTTCATTAGTCCAAGCAAAAGCCACCTGCTTGACAAAGATGCCCTAAGTATGCTTTATATGGTATGCCATGCACACTACTTGCTACCTATCCAAGCATTCAACAGCCACAGGCCAAAACCAACTCTTACAATTAACATAGATGCCCAAAGTGTGCTCTATATAATATGCCAGGTACAATACTCGCCACCTATACTACTTATATATTACACATTTCTACTGCAACATTATCACTAGATATTTTGGGGAAGGAATGCAATGCACAAAGCCACGTTTAACCATATGGATGCAAGAAAAAGTAGAGTTTATAACAATCATCCAAAAATTCAAAGAAATGAAAGCAAATGGATGCATTAATACATATACACCATGGGAAAAATGATTACCTGAGGGGTATTGTACTCGATGAAACAGTAACCCAAAGTTTTGTGAGTCCCAGGATCAACAGGCATCCAAAGGCCATCCTCCTTAATAACACCAATCTGACTATAAATCTTGTTGATAACTCCTTCAAGCTTATCAAACTTTTCTTTCGGAACAACCGGAAGATTATCAACTACAATAGTGTTCCCTAACCCATAGTCAAAATCCATCTGTTCTTCTTGATAGACATCCTCATCATCACTGCCCAAAAAAAAGTAAATTAAAGAGTCAGAATCAAAGCAAAAGTACATAGCGGTAATTTACTTTAAAAGCATATATAATCTATTTTCCTTTATTATTATTTCTAATAAATCTAACAAATGTGGCATGCATTTTTGAATATTTACCCAAACAGCGTTTCATTTCACTAATAATTAATAGTTCTTTCTGGTTTTGCCTCTTAAACCATAAATTTATTATAAATTTAACCTTCTCTTTCAAGTATATAACCAGAAAAATTAAAACACAGCACACAGATTTTACAAGATCAATTATACATATAATTACTGTATTTTCGCAAAAAATATTATAAATAAACAAAACACTCACAAATAAATCAGAAATTATATAAAAACAAGGTACATACAATATTAATAATCTAATTTCCCTATATTTTCTAAGCAACCAAACAAAACTTAACAAGACACAAAAAAAGGTAAAATAACTTATCCTTTAAAAACTGACCTAATAACGCCAAAATCATCTCCAGGATGAAGTTTAATTGAATCAATATCGATTAGCGAGAGATCTATGCCAGCCGCAGCGGCTCTCTCTTCTAGTTCAGTCAATGATATTTCTCCCATAGCTAAAAATCGTTTATCGATTTTTCTCTCTCTAGAAACTAGAGAGAGAAACAATGAGGAGTTTTTGGAGGGAGAGAAACGGTAGGTTCGCACAGCTTGCTGGAGAAGAAGGGGAAAAGAGTGAGATACGAGTCAGTCTGTAATTTAGGGTTTTTGCTTGATGAGATGAATGAGTGGAATCACGAATGTGCCATTAGAGATTTATTTATGTTGGGCCTTGGTGATTGGGCCTAGATGGATTGGGCCGAATTGGAAGAGAAGGAGAGCGGGAAAGCGGGAGAGGAGGCAATGTATCAAAACAGACCTTGAGTCTGACCAATTCTGTCGTTTTAGTCCTTTGGGTCATAAATATTTGTCGTTTTGGTATCTTTTAATTACTTAAATTGATCATGGAGATTCTTAAATATTATGGAATATATGAGTGATAATTGAGGTATTTGGCTCAGATGGTAAATATGTTTTTTTTACTGTTGTTATTTTGAATATAAATCTTTAAAATTCTTGAAAAAATATCAGTGTACATATGATAAGACTTTAGCTGAAACAACCTTGAGAATTTTCTAAAATGGATGTTATTTTCACTCAATTATTTTCTTTTTATTTATACTGTTCAATTCACTGTACTCCGGTAGCCGAAAGGTGTTTCATATCTCCTGATCCTGACTGACACCAATATTTCAGATCTGCAGGTTCTTTTGCTGGGAATAGTGAAGAAATTCCTATTGATGATGTGGATGAATTAGAAGAACTCGAAGAAGCTCATGATGGGATGCTGGAAATGAGTGTAATTCAGAAAGTCACACATTGGTAATGTCTTGTATTACCATTCATCTTTTCTTCACCAAAGCTTTATGATATATTTGATTGGATGAATCATGCCTTATCCATGCTCATGGTGGTTTTTTCCGGTGATGCATGTACTTGATTTACTCCGGTGCATTCATTGATCCCTTTTTATGAATATGAGGTAGGTACAGCAATTGTTCTTCACTGATGAAGCATCCAAAGAACGTGACTCAATCTTTTACCTCATGATGATGGAAAATGCATATGAAATGATGTATAGAACTGTGGCTAAACCTTTTCTAAAAGGCTTTCCCTCTTCATGGTGGGTAGGCTTGGACTGGAATTGTGCAGAGAGCAAAAATGTGGCCTCCCATTGCCTGTAAACCCAAGTTTTGGCCGCAGAGAGTTGGCATGTCAACCATCACTGGAAACAATGGCCAGCTGTTATCAAGAAGTCGGTCATGAAGTCAACTGCCATAGTGAATCAGGTTAACTTGTAATTGATCCATAAAGGACAAAGGCAATAGTTTTGTTGTTTCGTAATTCGATACTGCATGGGGGAGAGGGAGAATATAGATAGCCCCCATCGTGTCCCCCTTGCAAGAGGGTGGCGGTTTACAGACAGCCAGCCTTCCACTGAAAGCTAGTCATGATGGAAGGAACCACCCGAGCAAGGGTCCATGTCCAGCGCAGAGTTTATGGCTGGGCGAAGAGGAGAATTACACAAGTAGCCTAGTAGCCCGCAGCCCTTGTCAGGGGCAATACCAATACTACTTGTGCAATGCTTGTTAGTTATGGCTGTTTGCACTCTAAATGAATCTCGATCTTTGTTTAATAAAAAATGAAAAAACTGCCCCTAGTGTGAGTTATGCTTTGTCCTGCTTCACCGATGCTGGTTTATAATTGTTTATGGACCACAATTAGGTGCTTAAAAGGGAAAAACGAGCAGAAACAGTTTAACCGAACTAGCAAAAATGGAAAATTGCTGGTTAGGATTATAGATATAAAACCTAACACAAGGGTTGACTGTTGAGCGGGTTAATCATGGATTATCTCAAACTTTTTTCTTAAAAATTGGATTTTTTTTCATTGACCTGGTTCGGAAGAGAAAAAAGGGCAAACCTCAAAAAAAAAAAAAAAAATCCAACTTATAAGAGATCTCAATTATATTTCCAACTTCTAACATATGATAATAAATTCTATATTATCAAAACAAGCCAGGTTTTGTAATTTTGGGAGATTGCTCTTAAAGGTCGGGGACTATCACGAGGTTCGCCAACAAGAAGACTCCGGTCAGTCACTAGCAAGTATGGCGTGGAAGGTTTCTATAGTTGTATGATAGGGTAGATGATTCTAATAAATTCTTGAGTAGGAAGTGAGCTAAAATGTGATAGGGAGATTGCTATTAAAGATCTGCGTAGACGCAGACACCAATAAGCATGAGGGCATGTGAGAACTTAAATAGACAAGGAAGTTGAAAGTTATCTTCCACTGCACTTACTCTAATGCTGTAAGAGTGCCTTAAAGTCTAATGTCCCATCTACCTACTGGCATCACCCAACAAAGTAAATGCAGCATTAAATGCAGGATACAATATCAATCTCTCATGGAAGTATCATTATCAAGAGCAGAACATAAGCATAACCGATGAGTGATGGCTGTGTGTGTGTGCAGTTTGCCTAAAAAAGCACTAAAAAATCTCCTCATGGAGACAACCTCTGTGCCCTTTTCTGCAAGACCTCATTTGTGTAGCTTTCTGGCTCTTGTTCTCTTATATGTTGTTTCTTCTCCTTGTTCTGCTAGTCTCTTTTTCAACTTTTATGGAGCTTCATGCCCAGCTGCTGAACTTATTGTTTCAAACAAAGTGAGATCAGCTTCCTCTTCTGACCCTACTATACCAGGGAAGCTAGTTCGTTTGGTTTTCCATGACTGCTTTGTAGAGGTGAGTCTTTCTCAACTGATGGGTGCTTAGTGTGTTATCTGAATTTGCTTCATGTGTGCCAGAAAACAGCATTTTGGATATGGCATTTCACTAATATATCCCCGCATGGGAAAGAATATATGATTGAAAACTGACACTGCTTGATGATTTAAAGCAAAAAAAAAAAAAAAAAACTTGTTTTAGAGTAGTTATGGAGATTGAGCTATTGCAGTATACATCTGTCATGTGAACATCAGCTTCCTGTGAAGAGGCCTAATAGTCTCACCACCGCACTCGTTGAGTGTTTTGTGATTTGTATGCTTTAGCTGCTTGTTTTAAATCATCAAGGGCTCCTTCATAGGATTCTCCTTTTGCGATCTGATAGTATTAATTGATTTATCAGCACCCCAGAATAACTGGAATCATATTCTTATACCATGTAATTGGTGGCTACTTCTCAATTCTAGTTAGTTTTTGTTATGTTTACAGGGTTGTGATGCATCTGTGCTGCTGCAAGGAAATGGGACGGAGAGAAGCGATCCAGGGAACAGGTCTCTAGGAGGGTTTCAAGTTATTGATTCAGCTAAAAGAAATCTTGAAATCTTCTGTCCAGGAACTGTTTCTTGTGCTGATGTTGTTGCTTTAGCTGCTAGAGATGCTGTTGCAATTGTAATATCTCTTATTGCCTTATTGGAACTATTATTCCTTGTCCATTTCTATGCTTCTTGTGATTGGTTATTGATTAATGAATAATATGAAAACAGAGTGGTGGACCTCAGCTTCAGATTCCAACTGGTAGGAGGGATGGGAGGGTATCTGCAGCTGCAAATGTGAGACCTAATATCATAGACACAACTTTTACAATGAATGAGATGATTAGCATCTTCACAGCTAAAGGATTATCCCTTGAAGACCTTGTTGTGCTATCAGGTATGTGACGATGAGTCCAAAACTTTGTTAGAACACTTCAATGCTAGAATGGTAGTTTCTGACATCAACCTAACAACTAACCGAGTAGAGGATGATCGGAGATTGCGTTTGAAAACGTGCTGTCCCGAGCTCATGAACATTGGATATTGACTGTTTGTTGTCACATCCAGAAGACCAGTTGATGAAAAAAACTATAATAAATGGCTAATCTATCAAGCATAATGCTTTTTCTTTGCAGGAGCTCACACTATAGGATCAGCTCATTGCAGCGCGTTCAGAGATAGGTTCCAAGAGAACTCCAAGGGGAAGCTGACACTCATCGACTCATCTCTCGACAAGAATTATGCGAATGAGCTAACGCAAAGATGTCCAGTGGATGCAAGCGATTCAATAACAGTTGTTAATGATCCTGAAACATCCT
>Ga0325411_1002833_pt1 | contig 19579 bp, 9 predicted proteins | sample PopdelMetagenome_13_FD_206181 | JGI IMG/M metagenome (GOLD analysis project Ga0325411, IMG submission 206181) | Populus deltoides microbial communities from Bellville, Georgia, United States - Xylem-PdIQD-R4 | ecosystem: Host-associated > Plants > Phyllosphere > Stem > Wood/Secondary xylem...
TTAAGATTATAAAATGAATATAGTTTACATCATTACAACCATAACAAAGACCCATACCTCAGGATTTTTTTCCATCTCGGCAGTTAGGGCACCAATTGAACCAGGGTGCAGCCTAGCATCATCATCCAAAAACAATACATACTTGCTGTCTTTGTGCATTTGCTCCACACCAATCTTGACAACAGCAGAATAACGCACTTGTGAAATGCTAACCAAAAGTGTGGTTCTAGAGGAGACCAATGAAGAGAATTTATGCGAAGTATAGAATGGATCAACTTTTGTATAAACTTGCAATATCCTGGTTTTCTAAAATACAATTTGTAAAAGCATCATGTGATGACAGACCTTTTTGGCAACTAGTCTATGCATAGGACTCCTACTTCATAAAAAAAATTGAATTCATATATAGCCATGTGCATTATATTGTAAGATGAAGAAAAAGAGTATGAACACAAATTAAATTAAGAAACAGGTAATCAGTATTAAGGGTATTGCCAAAAACCATTAAACAAATGCTAAACATGTTACATACCAACTGGTTGTGAATTTTCTGACTACAGGTTGTTGATAAGCCAGCTACAACAATTCTAGCATCAATACTATCCTGCTCATGTGAAAAATAATTACAAGTCAGTACACAAGGTGATTCACAGAACCAACATATATTTAAAGGATGCAAGGGACAAAAATGTAGTGACAGCTTTACTGATTTTCCCATCAATAAAATGAGAGCTTACATATTTCTGTGCAAGTCTATATATCTGGTAGTTCATACTTTATACTTTGATACTTGCCAAATTGTTTGTTGACTTGGAGACTAAACTTATGATTTTGGTTACCTCTACGAGGTTATCTCAGATATTTCACAAAGAAACGAAGATTATCACATTTTACTATGAATAAAAGCACAATTAATTAATGATTTTCCACTATATTGATGGGATTTCAAAGATGGACCAATAAATTGGGAACTAAGGAACCAATTACATAGGTGTCAAATCATATACTGCATGTGCATTTTATTTCTCTCAGTACTAGTAATGGAGTAAACCAATGAAAACAAATATACCTTGAAATCTGATATCAAGCTAGAAACAGCATAGTAAGCAGGGTCTTCTGTACTGTCCACAACAAAAAGGAATTCTAGCGGACCTCCATAAAGAGATGTTACCTGCACTTAACAATACCTACGTCATAAACAATGGCTCTCTTAACATTGTATAACTTTTCTCAATCAAAAGGAGAGTTTGAGCATAATTGCACCGAGCAGGAAGATATATACCTTTAAGAAAAAAAAAAGGGGGGGGCTCTATGAGGATGCCTATGTATCAGCTCATAGCAGAAAATGAAAACAACAGTGCATATATCAAACTAGAATATGAAATATACAGCACATACTCATTTGACCCCAACTCTTCTCTACCCAAACAAGGAATGGAAAAATCAGCGGTTTAACTAATTTAATGAAAACCTCAGCAAAACAGAGAAGGGTTGAACAGCTTCCCTCTCTGTAAAGGGGAAGAGAGAAAAGAAAGCCGGCAGTGAACAACTCACTTGACTTCTCCAATTGTGCAGATTATGTTCTCCAAACCCCTTTAAAGGCATAACTACTGTAACTCTAGGCAGAGTGGTCTGATAAGAGTGCTCAAGTTCCGTAATGTCATGGCAAAGAAATGAAAAGCTGTTGCCAGCTCTCATACTATCTTTTATCCGTTTGATCTCTCTATTCCTGCGAGAAAAGAGAAGATGTAGGTGACGTCTCAAAGAACAACACATTACAAATCATTTAAAAACTAAATTCGCTAGATCTCAATACCTGACATAGGCAGCACAAGCCCACCCAAGAGCCAGAAGTAAGCAAATTGCACATCCCTGCAGCAGGAGAAAAGAGGGCGCAGAGGTGGTAAGATTTATATACAAAAGAAAACGGGAAACCTTTTTGCTTCTTGACGAGTGACACTTAGAGAGGGTAAATAGCTATCCAGCCAAGTTTGATGGAGAAAGCAAACCCAGAGGAGCCCAGAATCCAAATGTAGGACTTCCATAACCCAGCTTATTATTCATTTATGCATGAATTAAAATTGAAAGCTTTAAGACCCAATCCAGCTAATCCATAAACCTATAAAAATGAATGACAAGCGACAAGGAAAGAAAAGAAGCAGTGTGTTGCGACAGCAATGTGAGAAAAGAAGCAGTGCGCTGCGGGATGGATCTAAAAATAGGAAGGAAGAAACACACCTGGATCTGAATAAAAACAGCGAGAGGACTACAGAACGCTTTACTCAAGGAGAAGAGGAAGGCACTATCCATCGCCTCTTTCCCCGTCATTGCTTCCTCTTCCTCCCCTCTCTCCGTCAATCTTATTTATTCAATATTTGGAGGAGAGGAGAAGCGAGGAAGGACGAAGGAGACGAAGAGGAGTGAGAGACCGCGTGATTTTTACACTAATAATAATTGTTGGAGGAGCAGACAAAACAGAGGGAGAGACCGTTAGACAAGGGTGGGTTCTAACAAGAGTGACGGAATATATTGAATTTGAAACATGAATGAATCGATAATGTTTTTGCCCCTTGTACTTTCACCACTGTTTTATTTTGAACCCTATAGTTTAAGATGTCCCATTTTTGTCCTTTATTATATGCTCGAATTGGCTACACCTTATTTTATGTTATGTTGCCGAGGATTGTGGCCTTGTCATTGCCGATTTGAGCTTCAAGGCAAGCTGTAGATATAATTACCAAAATCCGAAGAGATTCTCCTTTGTGTTGCTTTTTTTAAGTATTGATTTCAGCTAATCTTTAAGAGGTTCTTGTCACTATTCTTATAATCATTAACATCATTTCTAGCAAGTAGATGAACCCTAAAATCACAAGAAAATTTTAAAAAATCAACGAATACAAAATTTATATATAAACCAAATAATTATATTTCAGATAAATCTATTATAACTTGTTCTCTCAACCTTATCCCAACTTAAAAAATAAATAATTTGTGGCTTCGTATTTAGATTTCCACACAACAACACGAATCCCAACACTTCAAATATTTATCGTATTATATACAAATATCAATAATACAATGAACAATTATTCAAAATAAATAGATATATTCATTTAGGATTTGAAAAAAACAACCTTCAAAAATTACTAGAATTGGCTAGAAGCTATTGGAATTAGGACTAGGTAGTGTTGGTGTGTGATTTCCACACATGGATGTGTGATTGGAATTACTCAATATGGTTACATGAGTTGTTATGGGGGAAGGTATATGAATTACTAGATCGAGCATGCGTCCACATTGTCTTCTTTTGTACATCAAAGATGAAGTCCAACATTACTCCAAGAGGGAGATCCAACCAAGAGAGGTTTTGGTTTCTCCTTTATTTTATTTCTATTTTCACATGCTCATTGCTTTGGGTGGTTCTTGCTATTTTAGATGGCTTGTTGGTGGCCATTCAACATGAGAAGAGGGGTTGTCGAGATGGTTGAGAAGTGCTAATAATTATTGGTGTTTGGCAAATATGAGTTTATGTTAGAGATGAAAAATGGGTTTTGCCTATTTGGTGATGGTTGTGAGTTGTGTTACCAAATTCCGACAAGGAAGAAGGGAAGTGACTTATCTTGTTTGTTTTGAGCAAATAGAAAAAGGAAGATGGAGGCTAGGTTTTCTTTTCTTCTTCTTTTTTTTTTTTTGTTTTTTTTCTTTTGGTGTGTTTCTCTAGTCTCTTTCTATATGTTTCTATATTTAGGGTATTTATAATGTGTGCATCTTTTTTTCTTATGTTTCAATTTATAGTGTTGAGAACCCTCTCAACTTGGAAAATAAAATCAAAATATTGAAATATTTTTATATTCTTTCATTCTTGAATGAGGATTTTAAACAATAAAAATTTGTAGTCAAAGATTTTATTTTTATTTTTGAACTATGCATGATCTCTTTCTTTACTTCTTCACTTTAATGAGATCTATAATTGGTGATTTTCTAAAACTATTTATTTCTTTACTTCTATATTTTTTCTAATTTTATTTGAATCTCTACTTTATGAAACATAATCCCTCTTTTTGTTTTTTAATATTTGAATTATATTATTTGATTCCCCATTATCTTATTTGATCTCACAAAACTTTGTTTTTTTTATAGTTCCCTATTCTTTGCTTGCCCTTTAACTTTTTATTTTTTCCTTTTCTTTTCATTTTTTATTTATTATTTTTTATATGAAAAATTACCACACAAAATAAGATAAATAAAAGCACCAAAAAACATAAAATATCATGAATTGGTTGAATCGCACTGAAAAGATAGTTTCTTAGAAATTTAAAATACATTGAGAAAAATAAAAGGTAAAAATGAGTTATGACACCACATATTTATGCAAAAGTTTTTTAGTTTATGTTGTATTAGGTTTTGCAATTATTTTGTGTGTGTGTGTCTATATATATAGAAAGTGTTTTGGTCTATGTTTGCTTATGTATCAAGTCCTCCTATAAAAGTAGTGCCAGATGAAGTTTTGATTGGTTTTTTAATGGATTTGAATGTTGATACAAACTTTTCAATAATTACAATAAAAAATTACATAACTAATAACATCTTCATACTTAAGATGAATTATAAGCTAGTTCTTTAAGATTAAATTTGATTTATCTATGATATTGTGCTTATATTTTAAATCTAATAATTAAATATGAGTTAGAAGTAATTAATGAGATTGAAAGAATTAGAGAGGGTGTACTTTATTGGAGAACTTCATCAAAAAGAGAAACAGTTCGATGAAAAACTGACCATGTTCATAATCTTATAACAAAAAAAAAATGGGTTTGATTGCCCAACGAGGTGGGATTCTACATGTTTAATGTTTAAGAATGCTTTAATTTATAAGGATGTGTTTGCTCAACTTTAGCAACAAGAATCTCAATATAAGAGTCTCTTAGGTAATAAACTTGATCAAATTTTTATAGACTCTATACTATAAGTATTGTAAAGATGAAGGAGCTATCATAATTAGATTTTTTTTACCCCTCTTAAATATCCCAAAAGAATATATATGAAACAAAAAAGAAAAGAAAAAAAAATACAATTAGAGATTAAATTGAGAAGAAATTGAGAGAAAATGATTGAAATTAGCTAAAAATTGAAAAGCCAAAGACTGGATTGGAAAAGGTATCAATGTGCAAGGACTATTTTAAAGTAAACAGGGATGAAATTGAGAAAATATTGAGAGAAAATGGTTGAAATTGGTTAAAAAATGAAAATTGAAAAGGCATTACTGAATTGGAAATAGAATCAATATACAAAAACTATTTTAAATATAGTTAGGGACTAAATTAAAATAAATAAAGAGAAAAAGGTTGAAATTGACTAAAAATAAAAAAAATAAAGATCCAATAACCAAATTTAAAAAAAAATAGAGAAATTAAGGAATTTATTTTTAAACATGAAAATTCTATTTAAATAAAACAATATTTTAGGCAAAACGGTGTCATTTTATAATAGAAATAAGGAAAAAAAGTGGTCAAAGCACCAAAACGACATCATTTTAGTGCATAGCCAAAATAGTACTTTTTTTCTTAATGAGGTTTGCAACTTTGTCTTATTTTTTTCATAGTTTTGGCTCGACTTTGACCCTTTTTTTTTTCTCTTTCCCCACTTTTAAAAAAGACTAAACAATACACCATTCCCCTCCCTTGCATGTGTACTACATTCTCGATAATAAAAAAAAAAATTCATGTTTTGTTCCTCTGAAATCACTGCAAAACTAGTGCAAAGAGGGCAACACAATCATGTTTGGCCAAAATGTACAATTATGATGGGGAGTTGAGATTGACCCAAAAGAACTAATGGCCACGAACATTGCACCAAGAAAGGTTCCAAAAGCTTCATCATTGCTCATAAATATAGGGGTAAAGCAAGAAACAATAAGAGCCAACTTAGAGAGAAAATATCAAGTTAGAAATAAAGAGAAGAAAAGGAGACTTTGAGCAGAGAGAAGAGAGCCATAATATGAATTGGAAGAAAAGGGAAGAAATGGAAAGAAAAGGAGAGAAAATCAAAACCCAAAAAAACTCAAAGTGAAGTGTTGTGAACCAAGAAGTAGCGGGAGGAAAAGAGAACAAGAAAGAAAGGAAAAGGAAGAGAAAATAAGGCAAAAACCAAGGAGAGAAAAGCTCAAAGTAGAGAGAGAAAACACCTGGACACCATACCATCACTGCCACACCACTGTCCTTGTCAACACAACAATTCCTCCCTTGAACCAGCCCCAAAATGAGACAAATCCTTCTTTCCAGTGGGGTTTTAGCATTTTTTTCTTTACATAAATGAAAATAATGCACAATGTACTATTCATACATGATTATTGTTTATTTATGCATTTTTATTTTAGTTTTGTTCACTTCGCAATCACATTAGCTTTGTTTTATAAAATTATATTCTTGCCTTTTTACATATGCATATACGTGTACCAAAATATTTTTTAAAGTAGATTATTATTCATCCATGTAATTTATCATTTTACTTTTATGTTATTTTATTTTTTTTGGTTTTATATTAGTGTTAGTTATACTTCATAAAATATACTTTCATGTGTGTATATATGTGTAAACATTTATTTAAAAAAAATAAAAACAAAAACAAAAACAAAAACAACATTGATGAGTTTTCATCAAGTTATAATCATTTTTTTTAATTAATCTTGGGTTCTAATAATTAGGTCAAAGTGTCTCTTAGTTTTTAAAGACCGACATAGGCATATCATGTTTTTCTTTAAAACCTTAAAACTAGTTCAATAACGAGACAACGAGTGATTGCTAAGTTAACGTCATGTTTTAAAGACTTGATTTTAATGGTTAGGTCAATATGTCTCCTAGTTTTAGAGACAAACATAGACCTAGCACAACTTTTTTAAAATAAATAACTAGGTTAATAATAAGTCCCCGAGTCTCCTTTAAGTAGGGACCAACATGGAACGAGCCTAGCATTCTTTTCATCTTCTTCTCTCTTTTTTTTTTTGTCATAGTGATAAAAAGATCAAGAAATATTTATAAATAAAAAACTAAAATAAATTGTTGTGAGACTTTTGATTCAGAGCTCGAGGCTAACTCGAAAAATATCCTTCAACAATAGACAACTTGTGAATAAACTCAGAAAATAATTTAGATAGTTAATGGCATGCGTAAATTAAATTTAGAAGAAAACACATAACAAAGATAAGAGTGCCTTTTTATCTTCTCTTAGTCATAACCAATAACTTACTTAAATCTTTGAAATCAATGTATTTTTTACGATTATTTGTTCTTTAAAAATCTAGGTGGTGACTTCAATTTTTTTATTTCCCCTTAATTTTTAGAGATTCTCATTCATGTTTAATGTGATAATCGTGATAACGATAGAAAAGGTAAATTGAAACTAATCTTCAATTCTAAATCTCAATCAATATAGTATCAAATAAAAAAATAAAAAATAAAAAAATTAATGATTGAAGTGAAAAAAAATCTAATAAAAAGGAACATTGTGTGAATAAATGATGATCTCTCTCATATTTTACAGTGGAAGATGTATTTTTATTTTAATTTAATATCCCTCGTCGAAACAATAGAATTAAAAAAAAAAGAGTTTGATGTGAAGAAAGCCCATGTGGATTCTTGAATAATTTCGATCTCGTGTCTTTTAGGCCACGTGACTATGCCTCTAAAATTCTTGGAAAATATTGGAAGGACGTATATTAAATTCTTGAATAATTTAATATCCCTTGTCAAATGGTTGCCAGCTTTTGCTTCCCAGGGATTAGGTTAGCAATGCCAGTCTATCAGCATTTGATAATTTCAACCAAAACCTACCAGTCTATTTGTCATCTGGTTGCTCGTTCTGATGGATGATTTGTTGGCTTTTTGCCTCCCATTTCCCACTTCTCACGTTTGAAGTTTGATTTTTGTATTCTTTTTGAGCAAATGATCAATATATACCATACCAGCTCTCTTAGTTATCAAGACAACACACTTATCATCCTATTAGTGAAGATATAATAATAATTATACTTCAAGTGGCAGCAAGGATGTCTGTTCAAGTTGAATTCGATGATGAGCCTGGCAACAAGGGGATCCATCAGGCATGGCTACTGATTTCCAGCATAGTGAAGTTTATAAAAGAAGGGGACCTCATCAAAATGCCCTTGAAACCAAACAGACAACTTCTTTTCTGGATTAAGGTGGCCTACCATGCAAGAACCCTTTTCCCTTGAATGTCCGGTCCTTCTATTATCTGGGAAGCCTGGATATATAACTGCAGAGAATTTATTGTCCTTTTTGTCACTGCCCCCTGTCAAAACCAAGTGAAAATTGATATATCTGGGTTGTGCCCAGCAAATTTGAAACTATCAGCATCTCAAAACATTATTTTAGAGGATTAGGGTTTGTTTAGTGAGTGTTGAATGTCATAAGACGTTCGATTTAGGATAAGGTTCCCTCGTGCTTCAGACTAGAGCTATCAAGAGCAGCGTCTCTGAAATTTAAAGCACAAGCCTAAATATTTTCTGGTGAGAGCAGGGAAAGATATCAACTATTCTAGCAAATTATTACTACAAGAAACATGATGCTACGAAACTGCATAGTGAAAAGCTGGCTCATCTCCCCATTTGGTTTGGTTCGAAAAGATATTAAATTGATGTTATTTTAAGTGTTTTTCTATTATTTTGATGTATTTTTAATTAAAAAACAATCACCTCAGCTAGATTAAATTGCAGCTTCCAGGCTCGTGCTTCCTTTCCTCTACATGATATCCGTCTTCTTTCACAGCTCGCAATAACAGAGAACTTTTCAAGATAAAAGATCTTGTTGTTCAAACTTCGGAGAAGTTTTTTTCTCCTCTGGAATACTTTTCAGCAACTCAACCTGGTTTTCTTAAAGTTTACCCCCTGCTAATGCCTTGTATATGTGTGTGTGTCATAATAATACCAAAATTTACTAGCGGGGAGATTTTCGTTCCATGAAACCCACTGGCAGTTTCATGTACAGGAGAAAATCCATGGGAGAAGAAACTTGGATACTGAAAATGCAGGAGCAGAAAAGGCCCAGATCCCATGGTTTACTTCTCGATGCAACATTTGTCTCTCTCTTGCTAACCAATAAAGAGTGTAAAGCTAACCCCAGTCCTCTTGAAAATTGCTAAATATTTGCAGCAAAATGATAGACAGTTCGATCAGTAAAGCATTTGATAATTGATGAGATAACTAGAATTTGATTTTGTGGCTATTGAAACTCTTGCTATAGCAATTGGAGATACAAAGTGGAAATTCTATCATGCATGTTTCCCAAATGCCATAGAAGAGCATAACTTTTAATCTACCTCAATTTTCAAAGAAATTCCAGTGCATCTCAATTTTCAAAGAAATTCCAGTGGAGATGCATCAAGCACAAGGCCTTGATCGGGATGATTATCAACAATCATATTAAGATCATGCTTTGAAACTTCCTTTGTGCTTAATCCAGTTTTCTTAGCCATCCACAACACTTTCTCAAACCTTTTCTTGTCCTTTTTCTTCCAATTATTGCCACTCAAATCCAACCCTTCTTGAATATACAATGCATAGAATTCTCTTCTTCCAGCTGACAAAGCAGCCAAAACAGGACCCGCCCCATAAACCCCTTCACCAACAATCTTCGGAACAGTAGATTCTGTAGCCTCTTTCCATGTCTTTCTTCCCCGATTCTCCTCTTATTCCACCTTTGAAACTCAGGCTTCTCAGCCCGGCCTTTCACGCCCATCATTCCTCTGAACCTATTGTTTATCTTATCCCATATCCCATCTTGGATCACCAACAACCTCTAGTTCCTCTTCTGCTTCTCCTCCTTCAACACTATCTTCCCTTTCATTGTAACCACAACCACTTAGCTTGTCCTTAACAACACGTACCACTTTTTCTAATCTTTTCTTAGACTCCTCCCAAGATAAGTAGCCAGTTTCCGCAACAGTCCCTTTCTCTAACCTCTTCCCCGATTCCACCCAGGAAGGGCCACCACCGAGAAGAATGACTACTCTTTCCACTTGACCCTCTCTCCAACCCTTTTGCTTCCTTAACTTTCTTACAATTTAACCAAGCAAGTGACTTTCCAACTCTCACCACATCACTCCCTTCACCAACTCTCTGCGAAAACAACCTAGAGAAACTTCTAGCAGAACAATGCACTACACTTCTAATTCTAAACCCGCCTGAAATACTTCTGGCTCTAGCCATCCCACCCGTTTTTATGAACTTCCACCGAAATCCAGTATCAGTTTTCGTTGGTCTCACAAAGTTGAAAACTTTATTGGATTTGTGATCAAACTCATGTGAAAGTGTTTATAAAGTGGACACATAGAGGGTTTAGTGAGGGTTTTGAATGAGACGCGATTGGCAAAGACTGAGGTTTTAGACATTTGGGTTTTAGAGAACCCTGGTAGCCAAGGGAAATGCTTGACCTTTTGTTAGATTAGAATACATTGTTTTCATTGAAACTCTAAAAGAATTGAAAGCAACAACAAACAATTCAAAGAGCAAATACCTGGAGGATGGATTCAACACAAAGGCTCTTTATTGTTTGAGCCTAATAACGCCCTTTATCTCCTTTTCTCTCAGCCTACAAAGCCGTAAAGACTTATTTTTTAAAATATTTTTTATTTAAAAATATATAAAAATAGTTTATTTTATTTTTTAAATTTTATTTTTTATATTAAAATAATTCAAAAATAAAAAAAAATTAATTTTTAACAAATATCTTTTTGGGTCGGACTCTCAAACAATAATGGAGTAATAATCTTCAATATTGCTGAAATAAACTTGTATAATAACTAACTCATTTTTTTAACAACGTAAATGTTTTTTTAATTTTAATTACAATATGTTTGAAATTCCCTTAATTGATTTCATTTAAAGTTTTTTAATAGAATCTCATCTTTGAAACTCTTTTTTAAGTGTTAAAAATTGAATTCCAAATAGAATTCTATCTTTAAAAATATTACGAAAGTAAACCAAAGGTCAAAACCTTTTATTTACAATTTCAAAAAACAAAAATTTAATATTGAAACTAACTTTTCTAAATACCCATCTAGCACTTTATTTTAAGACCTTTAAAGAAATAAGATCAAAATAATGAAAATAATATAGAAAATAAAATAAATTGAATTTTATCTCTTTCAAACACATGAATTCAATTTTTTTATTAATTGAATTCAAATTAAACACTATAATTGAATTCAATTATAGTAGAGAATTGGTTTTAAACAACTTTATTTCTTTTATCACTTATACTCGACTCGAAAATTAACATGAGCCTAACCTTGGGTCCCGAGTCAAGAGAGCCAATCTAGATTTTTTTTTAAAAAAATAACATTAAAACAAAGAAAAAAATTATCGGCACTCCCTCCCCAATTTTATCTCATTTCAAAAGCATTTTGGGCTTACCACGCAATCATAGCCAATTCCTCTCTTATCAGCTCCCATCAACCTATTCTTAACAACTTACCCATCTTTCTTTTGTTAACTTTCAAACCTCTGCCTCTTTTCTTCACATGTAAAAGCAACCAAACCCTATATTTTTATTCTCACACTTCAACAAATATTCCTTCATTTAGAGAAAAAGAGAGAATTATCCCTCTAGGAGCATACTCTCTTAACAAACACATGTTACTCCTTTTTTTTTCCCTGTTTTTCTTCCCAACGAACATCTATAGTCGAATTAGAGCAAATCAAATCATCATCACCATCACATGACTTTGATCCTCGTCATAATCAATGAAGGGCAAATTATTGATTTTTAGGTCACATATTAGTATTTTTATATTTTGATGATAATAATTGAATGAAAATGAACTAATGATATGCTTGGTTGAGAATAAATTTAAATATATTTTATATAAAGATCACATCAACAAACATAAAGAACTAAATAAAAAAAATAATCAATAAGTCCAAGATACAAAGCAAGTGAAGACTTAGTTAGCATGATGGGAGAATTGAACTTCTTTATTGGATAACAAATCAAGCAAACAAAAGATGACATCTTCATCAACCAAAGAAAGTACTTTAAGGATCTACTAAACTGATTTGGTATAGAGCATGTTAAAGAAGCTGACACACCCATGGTAACATCAACCAAGCTTGATATGGATGAAAATGGTAAGAACATAGACATCGCTAAATATCAAGGTATGATTGGCTCACTCTTATATTTAATTGTAAGTAGACCAAATATTATTTTTAATGTTACATGTTTTAAGTATGTCCTAAAAAATACCATGTTAGTGCTATAAAATGAATTTTTTGATATTTGCATGGTACAATTAATTTAGGATTGTGGTCTCTAAAAGGAAGTAATTTGAGTTTGATTTGCTTTTCAGATGCTGATTTTACTGGGTGTAATGTTGATAGAAAAAGTACTAGTGCAATATGTCATTTTTTAGGATCATTACTAGTATCTTGGGCAAGTAAAAAACAAAACTTAGTAGCCCTATCTACAACTGAAATATAATATATATATCAACTGGTAATTGTTGTGCACAAAACTTATGGATGACACAAATCTTTAAAGACTTTGGACTTAATATTGATTATATATCTATTAAATGTAATAACACTAGTGCAATAAGTTTATCTAAGAATCCTATATAATACTCGCGTACAAAACATATAAAAGTGAGACATCACTCTCTAAGAGATTACACGATAAAAGGTGATATTGTACTTGAGTTTATAAGCACAAAACATCAATTAGTAGATTTTTTTACAAAGCTTTTAGGTAAGGATCGCTTTTGCAAAATAAGGAGGAATTTAGACTTTATTCATGCTAATAACATTTAAGGTTTTATCTTTGTGAGTATACATTATTGGAAATAAGTTGAACATATTTGAGTGATAAAATTTGTACCCCTTAGCATGAAAAATCTATTTTAACTATGAAATTCACTGTTAGTAAAGCTCTGAGATGAACCGATTGACCGATTTGTCATACCAAATCAAACAGGTGACCGGTTGAAACAGAGAAATAAAGTATTTGCTACTATGTGAACAATAACATTTTGAGGTTTCAGTTAGGTTCAATTTTTAGTCTATAAGTTGGACAAAAAGATATAATTGAACTCATGAAACATATCTAAAAAAGAAAATACAAAAAAATCTGATTTTTGTGTAAACTGGTCAACTAGTTGAGATATAGCACAAATAAATTGGCTACTGCCTAAAATTTTAGATTTTAACCCTTTTATCTCTTTGATTTTTGGACTTAATTTTTACATGAAAAGGAACTTTTTAATTGTATAAGAAGGATCAAAAGATAAAATTAGGAAAATTCAAAGTCGAGGTTAAACCGATCGACTGTTTTAACTAACTCAATGCAACTGGTCGATCAATTGCTCGACAGTATAAATATTGTTGTCATTTTCCAACAGTGAGAGAATCCTCAAAATTAAAGAACTCTAACCCCAAATTGAAAACCTACTCTCAAATCACTTAAATTCCACCAAACTAAGCTTAATTGGGGTTAATTTCTTAAAGATTCAAGTTATAGAACCTAAGAAATGTTATAGAGACACAAAATCAAAGAGAAAACGGACAAATGATCCTGATTTTCCTTAAAGTGATATTGTAGAGAAGTTTATAATTTTTTTTGCAAATCAATCTATTACAGTTGAAAAGGGTTTAGAAAGTCTGTTAAGTGATTTTGGGATTGATACAATCTTTGATTAAATGGGTTGGCATAATATGTTTCATTTGAAGAAACCTATATATCATAAGCTTGTTAAAATGTTATTTACAAATATGTATATCAATATGGAGCCTAGGATAGTCAGTCATTTATAAAGTATACGAATTGAATTTAAATGTGAGACTTTAGGTAACATTTTAGGTATAAGCAATGAAGGGCTTATAGTATTTGAGGTTAAATTTATACCTATAATAAGTGATTTTATGTATGATGAAGTTATAACATAACATACTGGTCAATTGAACTTTACACCAGATGTTAAGATTAAGAGCCAGGATTTGCTCTTGTGACCTAGGCTTATTCACTGAATCATTAGAAAGGACATTATAATGAAGTAACCTTTATAGATATGTGCTTGATCGACTGCATGATTAAAGGTCATCAAATTAACTTATCCTATATCATGATATAAAAAAAATATGATCATGACACATGATAAAAATAAAAGTCTTTGCCTTATGGTCAGTGTCTCACCAAGATTTTTTTAGTACTTTAAGATTTTACTCACTGATATAGATAAGAACCCATATTCAAAGGAAATGGAAATAGACTCAAGAACCCTTAACAATATGGAATATATACTATCTAACGACAATGCTTAGGTTCCTAAAGACCAGGTTGGTGCTCATGCTAAAAACTAGCATGAGATTTAGGATGGAAGATCACACAGCCCATATTGAGACAGATGTGAGCTATCTTTGAGACTATCGCGTGCACATCATTGCTAATCAAAAGCAAAAGCATATGACCGATCACTTACATGATATCAAGACCATGATAACAAATCTACTATAATGATATCCACCACCCTAGGCGATTGTATCAATAGTATTTTCATATTTTCATTATTGTATCTTTTTATGTTTTTGTATTTTCTTTCCCTAATTGTAATGGATATTACATTTTGAACATTATAGCATATTTTTGTATTTTATTTCTCTTTTGCTTATGGTTTATCATTATTTCGCTATTATTTTTCATTAATGACAGAGGGAGAGAATTGGAAGATTTGTGATAATAGATATAAAACATGATTATATGATTAAGAGGGAGAAACATGTATTTATAGATGATTGTTAATTGTTAAAGTCTCCAAGGGATTATATTGCAAAATATAAGGGGAGATTCATCTTTTTATATTTATATGTATACATTAATTGTCATAATAAAAATAGAAAGATTATTAACCTTGACCTTTGAGTCATAATAATATTTATATATTTTGAAGATATATAACAATTAACCGAAAATGGATTATTGATATGCTTAGTTGAGATTAAGTTTAAAAAGGCTTATATGAAGATCATCAATAAGCATAACAAATTAAATGAAGAAATGAATCAACAAGTCCAAGATACAAAGCAAGTGAAGGCTTAGTTCTTAAGGATTCATTTTAGTGCTTATCATGTAAATCTTTATATCTTACTGGATAGCAAAAATTAAAATGAATTCATACATTTTCACATTGCATGTATTACAGAATTAATATGCATCTAGTCAGTTCAAGATTCACCAGGTTTAAAACTGTTAAAACTATATTCTAAGTTGAACCGGTCGATCGCTTGTTCATCGTGAATGAACGTCTCATAATCTATAGAATCGGTCAACCGATTAGCTTGACCAATCTAAACCAGTTTTTAACTGTCAGAGAAATAGTAACGACTATAAAACAACTAGTTTTTGCTAAAAATATATATAAAGCTTGTCTAATTGCATAATTAGATACAAAATTTGAATACACACACATAAAAACTATTTTCATCTAAAACCACCTAATAAGAATCCTTATCATGTCAATAAATCAATTTTTCAACTCAAAACACTTCAAAATTAGTTAAAAATACAAAATCAAATTGAAAAACCTCCCAACCCTGATTCACTTTATCAAGCAAGATAAAAGGAAAAAATGCATCAATGGAACTTTCATCATCAAATGAAATTCATTGATATCAAGAACAATATTTTTTGTGGTCTGAATGTGACAAACCAATGAATTTCCCTCTCGTTTGTTATTTTTCGATGATTTTCTCTATTTTCTTTAAAATTCAGTGATTAAAATATGAATAAAAAAACTTTAAAATCAAAATAAAAATTATGAAACTTTGAGATTAATTATATATTTTCTATTTGTTTTATAAATTAAAATTTTATCTCATGAAATTAGATTAAATCCCAAAACAAGAAAATTTTGAATAATGGAGCACCTCTTTTATACCCTAGTTTATGTCAATTAAAAAAAAACGTCGTATATTTCAAGAACAATATCGAAGAAAAAAGTCTATTAAAATAGTACTATTCCTCTTAACAAACCGACATTACAAACCGAAATACAAAAAAAAATAGTAATTTCAAGTACAATATCATAAAATAGTCCCATTTCCTCTAAACCCTCCTGCAAAGTTGAAAAATTAAAAAAAAAAAAAATCTGCCGCTGAAAAAAAGTGACTATAAAAAAGGAGTCCTATTTCTGTTAACAAACCGAAATGCAAACCGACATTACAAACCGAAATACAAAAGGAAATATAGTAATTTCAAGGACAATATCGTAAAATAGACCCATTTGCTCTAAACCCTCCTTCAAAGCTGAAAAATAAAAAAATAAAAAAATCTGCCGCTCTCTCTTCTTTCCTGTCGAACGAGCCTAACAAAACCTCCCTCTAAGAATCCTTTCGCCGTTATGGGAACACCTGAAACTTCTCGTGAGCCGTGTCCAGATCGTATTATCGATGATATCGGCGGCGCTTTCGGCATGGGAGCCGTCGGTGGCTCAGCTTTCCACTTCATCAAAGGCGTCTACAACTCTCCAACAGGCACGCGGCTTATCGGCGGAACTCAAGCAGTTCGCATGAACGCTCCGCGTGTTGGCGGTAGCTTTGCCGTCTGGGGCGGCCTCTTCTCTGCCTTCGACTGCTCAATGGTTTACCTCCGCCAGAAGGAAGATCCATGGAACTCGATCATCGCTGGCGCCGCCACCGGTGGCTTCCTCTCCATGCGGCAAGGGCTTGGCGCGTCGGGTCGGTCGGCTCTTTTTGGTGGCGTGTTACTGGCTTTGATTGAAGGAGCTGGAATTATGCTCAATAAGGTAATGAGTGCTCAACAGGAGATGCCTATTATGATTGAAGATCCTGTTCCTTCTATGGCTGGTGGGCATGGTTCTCCTATGGGCCAGCCCCACGCCCATGCTCAAGAGGGTGCATCTGCAAGTGGGACGAATTCGGGTTCGTGGTTCGGTGGGTGGTTCGGTGGAGGGAAGAAGGAATCAGAGGCTAATATAAGCGGAAGCAAGACTGAGATTTTAGAGAGCTTTGATGCACCACCAGTGCCAAATTTTGAGTACAAGTGAAAAAATCGAAAAAGATGAGCTTGTTTAGGGTTTTATTAACTTGTTATTAGGAGGTAATGATTTTGGAGCTTGTGAAGGTACAAACTTGTTGAACTCGATCCTTGTCCTCTTTGAATGTCCTCTTTGAAATTTTATTTCTCTGCTTGAATTATGAAACAGAGTGGCAGCAATGTATAATAATTCACTGCCAATTTTTTTATTTTTATTTTTTTGCCGAGGTTAATGGATTTTTGCTTGGGTGACTAATTCTCAATGTTATTGGATGGGAAATGGTATCTCAATATGATGGAGGCCAAGGTCTGGCTTGTTGAAACTCGGTTTGCAAATACAGTGTTTGTGGCTGTGCCTCCATCTCTCTATATTTTGTGTCAGCTTGTGTGTTTGAATTTGATGTTTTTATGTTTACTTTTGTAACTTCATTTTTGTGCCTTTGCAATGCATGTTAAGGATCTGCCTTTTTCGCTAATTGGTAGGAATGCTTTGATTGGATTTCAGTATCGTTTCTGGCTCGGGGCTTAATCCATCCTTTTATGTTCTACTTTTAGTACTCTGTGGCTGGATTTCTTATCAATGTCTGAGAAGTAGTTATTGCATATGATGATGAAATATTGAGTATTTAAACAGGCATGGGGTTAGAAAACAAATTCCCCTTCTCCCTACCGTTGGAGATTTTCAATATTGATGAGATATTGTTGATGGCACTACTTTTTGGTGAGGGGGTGTTCGCTTGATCTGGCTGTAAACTGTTACTGTTGCTGGACATTTTAGTTTCTTCCTCTTCAGTCATAAAAACCTAGCGATTTACTGTCAGCAGTTAATAGACGTGTTTATTTGTTCTGTGCTTCTTGCAGGCGTTAGGGATTCAGCCCCAGAATATATACCTAGAGATATAAATATGCTGAAGAATGATGGGCGTAACTTTACCTAGCTAGCTGTGCTGGTTTATCGACCACCGCAGTTGAAAATTGGACAGCTCCTTTACAGATTGGACACTACCTCTTACCTTATTCATCGACTCTGCCCCTTCTGTATTTTACATGTGTTTTAGTTTGTTCAGGTGAGATTCAAATATTTTAATTTTTGAATTTAATTTGGAGTGGCAAATCATCCTACCATTCAGTTGGTTCTTAATTTTATGAGAATCTATATGATTTTATTATTTGCACAAGTTTGAAAGCTAGGAGACCAAAATTGAATGAGAAGAAAAAGGCAGCTATCTTCTAAAAAAATCTTTTGGTCCCTCTGCTTTTTGATAATTTTTTCCTCCAAGTTTTGGTCCTTTTAGTTTGAGGATCAAATGTTTTAGTTCAAGATTTTATTTTCTTTACATTTTGGTCTCTAGTTTAAGAGATGAGAGATAAAGTCAATAAAAAAACAATGGAGAAGAGAGAAAGTTATAAGTTGACCATGGTTCCGGCTATGAAAAAAGTTATTTTTGGTGTGAGTGGTTTTTAGCTTTGTCTTGTAAGGTTTTTTTTTTTTTTTTTTTTTTAAATTATTTTATTTTTGCACCTTGGGATCTATTTTTTTCAAGTTTAGTATCACAAATGGATTTTTAAGGTCTGCATAGTGTTTTTAGATAAAAAAAATTTAAATTGGTTGAAAAAAATTAAGGAAGGGATCCAATGTAAAAAGAAAAAAATTAAAAGATCAAAATTATTTTTAGGTTGCTTGGTTACCAAGTTTTTTATTTTTTTTGAAGACGAAGCAATTAAAAATATAAAATTTTTTTTTTACTTATAAATAGATAGCTAAACCTGCACCGAAAGGGGAGATAAAAATAAATAAATAAATAAAAGCCAAAAAAACACTTTCTCACATTTTCCCTCGCCTCTTGCAAACAAAAAAAAATAAAAAGAAAAGAAAAGAAAAGAAAACCGGATAGAGACGCCAGAACACTCTCTCCCACAAAAGAAAACCTAATAGCCCAATGTTTTTTTTTTTTTGGTTTTTTTTTTAATCTTTTGGAGAACTGTCTTCGGGGATATAAAAAAATTATATTAATCTTCACTCATCTCTCTCCCTTACTGTGCAAATCATCTTCTACCAACTTGTATGCATTAAAAAGAAAAACATTGGCTGGCATCACTCTCTCTCCGGACATTACGCCGAATCTCCCTTATCTAATGTCAGACTCCTCCCCAACAACCCACGACCAGCCTCTCCTTTCCAAAAGCAGGACGAGCAAATCTTGGTCCACCTTGTTTTCTAGTTAACCAATGACGGCGAATGGAACCACGTGCCAACAGTGGCGGTGGCACGTGGAACCCACGCGCCACCCCTGCTCACCTACTTCCAGCACTAGTCCCAGGTTACAACAGCCTCTCCAGTCAGCTATTGCCGGTTGTTTTGGCTGCATAGCTCCAGGTAAGTAGTCACTTTCCATGTCACATCCTTGTGGATTTGCTTCCTTTTCCACTACAAGTATTGAAGTTTCTTATTTTATAACTTCAATCACAGAGTATGCTCAAACAGTTAGAGTGAATGAGAAGACTGATATTTATAGCTT
>Ga0325411_1002835_pt1 | contig 19570 bp, 10 predicted proteins | sample PopdelMetagenome_13_FD_206181 | JGI IMG/M metagenome (GOLD analysis project Ga0325411, IMG submission 206181) | Populus deltoides microbial communities from Bellville, Georgia, United States - Xylem-PdIQD-R4 | ecosystem: Host-associated > Plants > Phyllosphere > Stem > Wood/Secondary xylem...
AATTATATTATACTTTGAAACGTGTTGGAAAGTTATTATGTTGATATTGTGTATATAAAATATTTGCATTATGAATTATACTGTAGATGTTCAAAACATAATAATAGCTACTACCATGTGTTGGATCAAAACATAATCATCAGATCTAACTAAATCCATTAAATCTGGTTCAGTTATCGATGCTAAATCATTTAAAATATTTTCTAAACGAGTGGGATATGAAATTTTCATCGTATTTCAAAAAGTTCTATCTAACATTATGGCTTTTGATTTCTAAAGTCTACAGAGTCATTTACTTTTCGTGTTCGGAGAAAAACAGCATAAGATGATTAAAGAAGAGAGACCTTCTTCACTTGATGTGACATGAACTAATCAAAACAAAAAGATCCACTTTCTTGAAAGTGGTGTGATGATGTTCCTTTGAATTTATATCCCCGACTCTCTCTCTCTCTCTCTCTCTCTCTCTCTATATATATATATATATATATATATATATAGATTCAGCTTTCGAACGCTTAAAGTAAGATCTTAGTATAAACTTTGAAGTGGGTTTCGTGACATTGATTTGATAGGTAGCGGATATGAACAATCCACCACCATGCTGTCATTAAAACAAATATTTACATTACCATTGCGAGAGATTTCTTTATCTGTAGTTGCAGTTCTTTAGAGAAGCAACCATGAAGGGATAAAACAAACAAGCCACCACCATGACATTGAGATTTTAATATTTTAATGAAGTTGTCATTCGTTACGTCAATCATAGATATTGTTAAACTTAGTTTTAATATTGATAAATAACTTTTGAAACTTGAATATGAACCTCGCTTAAATCAAGTTCTTGGATAAGAATTTAATAAGATATTAGTTTTATAAAACCCAGCTGACTTTTTAATAATTTAATTGATTGATCCATGCATACAAAATCAAATCAGGTTAAAAAGAAAAAGAATGAAACCTTTTAAATTTATTAAAAACAATTTACTTGATTTAATCTAATAATTTATGGTTGATTTAAAGACCTCACAAGTTAGATTACTTTTCAGATAAATCTTCAAGTTGGGTTCCGCATGACAATTATCAATATTAATAAATTATGAAATTGATAAAGCTTGAATAAAAAGTCTCCACGGCAAAATAGTGTTTTTTTTTTTTTTTACTGAATTTTTTCAACTCGAGTGCAATGGAATTCATGACCAAAACCGAGTCAAACCTCTAGAGAATAATTAACAGTTAGGTTGTAGATGGCTCTGAAAATATGGCTCATTGACTATTTCATCCAACCGTCCCAAATCGCCCCAATACATATCTCATTTGCTCATGGTCGAATTTTGGGGTTAGCAATGGTGACAGCATGATGCTCCTCTTCCATTACATTTATCTGTTTTAAATCCACCAAATTAATATTAAATATTCAAAAGTGATCAGTCTAAATAAAATATATCTAAAAAACTCTATATAAAAAATAAAAAATCAAAAAATATCTAAGAAGCATGGACTCAGATAAATATCTCGAGCCCATGCATCATGCATCCATGCAGCGCGTGCAAGGATGGAGCCAGGAATTTTTCCTGCCCTGGGCTATTAAATAAATAAATAAATTTTTTTGAAGATAAATTATTAACTTATATACATGAATTTTTAAAGTTAACCGTAAAGTTTTAATTCAAATACACTACTTAAAATATTAAAAAATAAATTTAAAAGTATATAAAATTAAAGTAAAAATAAAAATAAAATCACTATGAAAGTTACGTCCTTCGATGTTTTGTAGAATATAATTAATTTATAATTGAGTCTGAATCAATATTGTAACAATCTCTCAACCGAGATAAAAGAACAATTTCATGTCAATTGAAAAACAAAGTAATTAAATATTTTTCCCTCTCTCAATTCCTCCTTTCTTCACTTGATTCTTCCTTATATTAGTATTTTATAAGTTTGATTTTGTAAGTTTACAAGGTTATTCTCTCACTTTTCTTTTCTTTTTTCTTTGATTTTTTTTTTATGTTTTTCCCTTACTTTTCTCTCTTTCTCTCTTGCCTTTTCTTTTCTTTCGTTTTCTATTCTGCTTCTGCCCAGTATGCATCATATAAAAGGAATGAAGAATTGTTTTGTTTTATTTTTTAATGGCAAATAATCATTTTATCCTTAATGAGTCGTTTTGCTTTTATTTGATTTTTTTTAGCACTACCAAACTATGTTCATCCTAAAATTTGAACCAGATTTTATTCAATATATTTTAAGATCCCTCGTAAAATTTCAGCTCAATTTGATGGTCAGATTGAAAATTACACCCAATAACGTAAAACTGGTCAAATTATGATTTTTTTATCAAATTTCTGATTTTCTCCAAAACTTCTGAAATTTTAACCCAAGTTAAAGCATCATATTAGAAGGTTTCACGTAAATTTTTAGAATTTTTTGATATTTTAATTAAGAATTATAAATTTTCTTTACATAAAACTAGTAAAAAAATATTGATAAAATCTTGACCTGGACTAGAGCCCACCCTAGGCCATGCATGGCTCCGACCTTGAGCGCGCGTACTCTCATATAAGGTCGGGCATATATCCCAGCATTCTTGTGGGTTCGGGTCATCATGCTTAAATTTAATGTGCTTGGATTTAGAAAGCAGTCTTGATTCATATTTAATTTCTATCGAGTTTGATATATCGCCGAGCTGAATACTATTTTTAGAATTTTTATAAAATTTAATGTAGGTTTCTTGATATTTTACACTAATTCTATATGTATTGTTAAGAAGTTTTTCATCGAGGTATTGTCGGGATTATTGTAGAATAACTCCACTGTAAATATGAAATCACAACGGTAGGTGTAGGTCCATTTCGATAGAGATGCAGCTGGTGGGTCATCAGAAATGCTTTTCCAGTGGACCTCTCTCTGGATCGGTTGGATTATACTGGGCCAAGCCGTCTTCCCAAGGGAATGTAAACCACAAAAGCATGAGACGTGGGCCGGATGGCTATGATTTCAGAGGTTGCAATTTAAACCAGGATAAACGAAGCTCGAGCCTATGGTTCTGTCAAAATATTTAATGGAAGCGAGCCGCATAACAATCATGCAAACCAAATGGGCAGGCTTAAACGGCAGCGGAGAGGGATAGTACCTGAACAAAGTCATGGGGTCCTAGTGCTACTGCTGCTGAGGGTGATGGTTAAGGAATATAGTCATTAAATGCATTGAATTTCATCATCATTTTATGTCAAGAAAGCCGCAAGGAGGTGAAGAAGCTGAGATTTTCGGATGAAGTGATTGATTTCTCCTAGGAAGAAAATGTTGCTTGTCTTTGAAAGAACAAATACCTAAACATATACTTGACGGCCCATGTTGCTTGAAGAGATACTTAAATTTGTTGGAGAGGGTAGTGCTTCCTATAAGTCGGTAGGCCCAGCAACTGACATTTTAGACCCACCCAGATTTGCATCCGTTCATGCTCTTTTGTTTTTTAATTCCTAAATTGCAATGAATCTCAAGCGTTCGTATTCAGATCCGATCGGTCTGGTTTAGGATCTTAATTATTGAAATTTGTTTTAGTTTTTTTTTTAATATATTCTTTTGTTTAATCTTAATAGGTTTAGATTGCCGCAACTATACCACCAGTTAATAGCAAAACTAATTTAAAATTTAAAGAGGTATTTGAGAATACCACAATAATTGCTTTTTAAAGTAATTTTTGCTTAAAAATATATTAAAATAATATATTATTTTAAAAAATAAATTATTTTTAACATCATCAATCAATCAAAACAATTTAAAAACATTAAAAATATTAATTAAAAATTCATGACGAAACGAATGCAATTCTAAACTGTCCATTAATCCTCCTTCAAATAGCTACGTCATATGGTATCCGCCAACAGAATCAGGTTAAGTCAATATCTGTGGTCTTGCTACTCTTGATGGCAGACCATGCATGAGCTAAAATAATTTGTAATGGAATATGTTTCTTCGAAGAAAACACCCGAGTTTATTTTATTCGTGTTACCGAGAACCAACACCGAGCTCTTTGGGCAGCACAATATAAAATAATTTTGGGTACCGAACATCATGTGTCCCTACCATAATCTAACAAATGTTTTGTATACCTTCCACTGTCGAATTAATAATGATCTTTAATAACATTATAGTCGGAAAGAGGACCATACATGAGGAGTTTGACCGAGCCACCATCGCATAATTATAATGGTTTTGACGACGTTAATGAACTAGCCTTTGGAAGTTAGAAAGGGTTTGAATTCCAATTTCCAGCAGCAGCAGGAGAGGAAGGATGGTCGACATGGATACAAACAGGAGCATCGGGGGCCTAGAGAAAGAAACTATCCATGGCGATTTTGTGGGAACCAGCCGTGGACCCAGGTCTTAGAAACTCGAGGACTGTTTGGATGGTCATGGATGGTCTGATAAGATCGTGCCCGTGCTAGAGCCATGGCTTAGGTGCAGGCCCCCCCTCGCTGCCCTGACAAAGGCTGCACGGAGGATCGCAGATGATTTTATCCGTTTTGGGAGAGACGGTGCGCACTGCTTAACCACTTGTGCACAAGATATATATGAAACTTTTGCGTCAGCTTTTTTTTTTTACATTAAAATTATTTTTGGATTAATTTAAATAGGTTTTTAAGAGTGTATTTTGTATCAATTAATCGACTCAAATGAATCTAATATTAGTTTTAATGTCTGGATCTCCCAGAAGAATAAATTTTAATCAGCAGTCCAGTTTTTTTAAATTATTTTTAGCTGTTGTGAAGAATGTAAAGTCAAGTGAGGTTGTTTATTGAATTTTGTTTCAACAAGCAATTTTTTAAAATTATTTTTGCTTTCACGTTTTGGATGTTTAAGGTGGTTTCTTTTTCTGTTTCTACATAAAAAAATATTTTAATATATTTTTAAATAAAAAAATATTTTAAAAAGTATCTTACCCTCTTGGTGACTCGTTTTCATGTTCATGCCAGCCAGCAGGTCGCCTATCTTCTTTTTCCTGCCTTAAATCCATTCTTATCTTCCAAAGATTTGCCTTTTCATCTCCTACACGTGTCGTTGTGGGTTCTAAAGCTTGGTGCAAAGTGACTTGCCTTCTACAGAGCCACGTGCCTTCCAGTACATGAGCAGTCAAGAACCCGTCGGCACCACCATCTGGCTCGTTGACCCCGTTCTGGTTCAACTGTGACGTCTTGCGATTCCTCTGCCAAGTTGGTGTCGTCCTCATGTTTCCTTCCCGGCCCGTTTCAACTGGCTCGGGAGGTTACATTCAAAATTCAAATGTCAGGACTGAAATCCACCATGAACATTTATGGTGCAAATTTTCAGTAGAAAAGTGATAGCATGGAATAACTCTTGATTCTTATTCGTGCTTTTGCTTTTGTGATTTCTTTGAGTTGGTGGCTCAAATAAATAGTTTGTTTGTTTTATATCATTGTAATAGATTTAGATTTTAAAGAATTATATAAAACAGTATTTTTATTTCTAAATACAACAGTATGCATGTCAATTTTATATTTAAAAATTACAAATAAATATATTTTTTATCCCTGTCTTCTTTTCTTTCCTAGAAAAGGGGATTTCATGGCTTGCATATCAGCAGTACCTTAAAATAGCTGGGAAGATTTATTAGAGTTTGTCGTTTTATGAGTTTCAGTCATGTCTTTCCACCAAAAGTGTCATTAATGTATTAAACAAAGGAAAAGTTCGTGCAGTCCTCCTGGACGTCTCTGGCCAAGATCGATCGTGGATATCAGTCCCGACTGGTATGAAAATTCCATCCAAACCTGATTTTCATGAGCATCGCTGGTTGGGTTTTCTAAATAATTTATTTTACCTGATGAAAGTGATAAACAGAATACAAGTATTATCAAGATTTAATCCAGAATCCGATTTAATCTGATCCAAAATAAATACATTGAACACCCTTGTTTTCTCAACCTTTACTTATCAATGTTCATGCATACACACATTACAAAATCAATCCAAAAACATACTCGAACTACAGCCAACTGGATAGTGGATATACCGCAGAACAAAGCAGGGGAAATTGATTGACATATGGGAGTTACTGAGCAGGGAAATAAAAAAAGAGAGAGAGAAAAGCTTGAAGCCCTTTTATTCACCGTCCATTGGCAGTCACTCTCACCCTTTTATAACTCCACTCCTCTCCCCTTCTCCTTGCACGAACGCGGTAGCTAGAGAAAGAGATACAAAATAGCACTAAAAGAAGAATTTCTACCAATGGAGAGCCATGGCTCCTCTTTCTCTGGCTTGGACTCTTACTTTCGAGCCCTGGCACAGACCCCAGCCCGTCTAGCCAGGCGAGCTTGTTCAGTCTCAACATCGCATGAAGAAATGAGCCAGGTCAAAGCAAGGTCTGGTTCTGTCATGCAAAGAACTCTTCGTTGGTACGACCTTGTTGGGTTTGGCATCGGTGGTATGGTTGGTGCTGGTGTTTTCGTCATCACTGGTCATGCCAGCCGTCTCCGTGCTGGCCCTTCAGTTGTTATCTCCTATGCCATTGCTGGTCTCTGTGCTCTGCTCTCTTCCTTCTGTTACACCGAGTTTGCCGTTGACATGCCCGTCGCCGGCGGGGCTTTCAGTTATCTCCGTGTCACTTTTGGTCCGCTACAACCACTGATGTATATATTGTCAATGAGTTGTTGCTCTACCAGCATAAATGCTCACGGGGTTTTTCTTCTTTTCCTGAACAGGTGAATTTGCTGCGTTCTTAACCGGTGCAAATCTTATAATGGATTATGTCATGTCAAACGCTGCTGTTGCTAGGGGCTTCACTGCTTATCTAGGCTCAGCAATCGGCATCTCTACATCAAAATGGAGACTTGTCATCCATGGACTCCCTGATGGCTTCAATGAAATTGACACTTTCGCAGTTCTTGTTGTCTTAGCCATTACTCTCATCATCTGCTACAGGTACGTACCATTATTGTTTGTTTTTTAAATGTTCAGCGTATTCTTATCAGACCAGCTTACGCGTACTAAATTTGATTAGCTTGTTCTTGTTTTGTAGCACAAGAGAGAGTTCATTGGTGAACATGTTGTTAACAATTCTACACATTTTGTTCATTGGATTTGTGATACTAATGGGATTTTGGAAAGGAGATTGGAAAAACTTCACACAGCCTGCAAACCCAAACAACCCATCTGGGTTTTTCCCATTTGGAGCTCCTGGTGTGTTCAATGGAGCAGCCATGGTGTATTTGAGTTATATTGGATATGATGCTGTTTCTACTCTAGCTGAAGAAGTCCATAACCCTGTTAAGGATATCCCCATCGGAGTTTCAGGCTCTGTTATAATTGTCACCATTCTTTATTGCCTCATGGCTGCTTCAATGTCCATGCTCCTCCCTTATGATATGGTAAATACTAATCAATCAATCAGAACGATAACTAATTTAATGCGACTACAAATTAATTTTAAGTAACTGAAATGTTCTTGTAATCGGGTGTGGTGGCGACCATGTAGATAGATGCGGACGCACCATTCTCAGCAGCATTCAGAGGGGAATCAGATGGCTGGCAATGGGTTTCTAATGTGATAGGGATGGGGGCCAGCTTTGGGATTCTTACATCATTATTAGTAGCAATGCTGGGACAAGCTAGATACTTGTGTGTGATCGGACGGTCCAATGTTGTCCCCGCTTGGTTTGCTAGGGTCCACCCAAAGACATCAACGCCTGTTAATGCTTCCGCATTTCTTGGTACGTGTTTTTATCTTCTCGTTTCTTGTTTTCATTGGAAATTCTCCTGTTCTTGTGAAGAAACGATACAGCTCTTTGCCATAGCTTTTACTGGGCTCGATGTTGTTTTTTATTTTTATTTTTTCTCTTCTTTTGGTGCTCTCGACCAGGAAAAAAAAATTGGTGTGTTTTCTGTTTGGGTTTTGTAACGAGATAGTCTTAAAACCACAATTATACGTATAAGATATTAGATTTGATTAAATTGATTGGATAAATGTTTGAATAAAACAAGGCTATTTCCGAATCAGCTTGATGACCTCCACCCTATTTCGGGACGCTTTTTCGGGTTATGACACTGCGTTAGTGGCATTATCTTTGGTGTTTTGTAGTTTGTTCTCGAAGATAAGCTGCTGGGGGGACGGGACCTACTTGAACCGTTTCGTGGTGCATTTATGTTTTGATTAATGTTGTATCCCTAATCACTGGTGGATATATGGACCATTAATTAGCAGTAGCCGTTTTGCCTTCTTGTTGTGACGAGGATACAGCCATGCATGTCTCTACAGAAATGCTTAGATTTGACATTATCTGGTTGTTTAACAGTGTGTGTAAGCTTGGACAAATATTTTTCCCGGAAAATTATCTAGGCTAAGTACATCCAAGAGCATCCCTAGTAGGAAAACTTTACGAGGAACTAGCTTGCCCTTCGTCTCATGGTGTTTTAGAGACTCCTAGTTGGACCTCCAGTACTAGCCAAACTGGCATGCCTCTGCTTTGTAGAAAGTGAAGAGGATATTGCGTGAGCATGTATTAGGCTCTCGAAATGGGTCTGTCTTGGTTCTTTCGGTACTGCGGAGTCCTTTTTGTTTGCATTACTTAGTTAATTACAAGTTCTGGAAGTAGGATTTGTTGTTTAATTAAGAAATACTAAAAGTCTTCTTGGAGACTACAAATCTTTTCTAAAGAGAGGTGAATCATATTTATATAAACAGATTAGGCAGGATTTAGCATGCGTCTCTGAAAAGAAGTGGATTGATTGAAGAGAGCACATGCCGAGCATTTACATAGATATGGGCTAGATTTCAGCAGCATTTTTTTTATGTATACTCGATGGCCAAGACATGAACTAATCACCAATCCATCCCCTGTTTTCCAAACAATTAATAATTGCATGTATTTATTTTTCCTAAAAATAAACACCACAGTTGAATTTACTAGAAAAACTTACGATTCCGAACTTAATCCAAGCTAGATTTCAAGTTGAACTAAGACATTAATTATTGACTCGATAACTAGGTTTTTTTCAAATTAGTCATTAGTTTAATAATTATGCTACTATGCAGGGTATTTGGTGAAATTTCTTTAAATACATGATAGATATGGATAGTTGATCTTGGGTTTAGTACGTGTTTTTATCGGTTCTTTTTAATATATAAATTAACTTGTAAATTTAATGCCTTGTGTTATCTTAATCACGTGGCATGATTTCTCTTTCAGGAATCTTCACTGCAGCAATTGCGCTGTTCACTGATTTAAATGTCCTCCTCAACCTTGTATCAATAGGCACGCTATTTGTCTTCTACATGGTGGCCAATGCTTTGGTTTACAGACGTTACGTCGCGATAGGGACGACTAATCCATGGCCTACATTATCCTTCCTGTGTTCATTTTCCTTCACCTCTATTCTATTCACTCTCATATGGCATTTCATGCCTGATGGCAAGGGAAAAGCCTTTATGCTCGGTGCTTGCGCGGTGATAGCGATTGCAATAATACAGCTCTTTCATTGCATTGTGCCACAGGCAAGAAAGCCTGAATTTTGGGGTGTTCCGTTGATGCCATGGATACCATGTGCATCTATCTTCTTGAACATATTCCTGTTGGGGTCTCTTGATGGTCCATCCTATGTGCGGTTCGTCTTCTTTTCAGCTCTCGCTGTGCTTGTATATGTTCTGTACAGTGTCCACGCTAGCTTTGATGCTGAAGGGGGAGGCTCTATCGGTCAAAAGAATGGCGAGATTGCGAGGGGATCAGACGAGAGCGAGGACCATGATTCTTTCAAAGTGTAAAAATCTCTCCTTTCTCTTTACCTTCTTTCTTGGTAATGACTTCTACTTTTTGAGCGATTGATGGATAAGAAAAAAGGAGGGCCTAGGATAGAATAAAGAATTGTGCAATTTTGCAGGAGTCGCTACCTTGTATAGCTGGTAAATGGGAGTAGGAAAAGAAGTCAATATATCCCCTCGTGTTTTCTCACTAAAATCCAAGTGTTATTGTTGAATAAAAGGGATTTTGACATTGAATAAAAAGTGGGATTTTGTAGAAAATATACTTGGATGATCTCGATGGATTGATTGATTGATTCAAGGAAATGGGTCTCGAGAGTAAGGCGGATACGGTGTCAATTTGAAAAGGGCAAGATGCTTTGCATGATTTGATGATTATTGACGTTGATTGGCTAATTAATTTCAAATTGACAGTTACCAAAACACTTCTTTCACTAGAATATTCACTTGAATAAGTGGTTGGCAAATATAATGGATTAAAGTTGGAACCACGCTGTCGATGGTTGATTGAAAAGGACAATTTCCCCATGTCCTATCACTCATGGAAACTTAACCTAGGCCCAATTATGTCGATTATTACAGGGTAGAGGTGAGTCATGGAGCTGGTTCTTCATCTTCTTTTGACTGCAAGAAGCATGATGATCAAGCTGAGAGTCCCAGTTAGGGTTTAGGGTACAGGAATAAGCTGGTAGGTTGGTCATAGGAAACACTCTCTAGTAGTGGAGTTTCAAGGACTCGTAGCCATAGGTGAACTAATCCTTGGGAGAGATTTGTCTATTTTCAATGATAAGCAACTTTATTTCGACTTTTCAATCTAATCATCTCTCTCTCTCGTGACTCGAGCTCTCTTAATTAGAGACTGGTCAGGGATTTTCTCTCCCACGATAAAAAGAAAGAGAAGGGAAAAAATAAAGCAAAAGGCCATGCCTTGTGAAAAAATAAACATGGAAACAAAGAATTATGGGCCAACTACTGGTTCCATGTCCTTACCGAATCCTTTTTGTCTAGTGCATGAGTCAATTTTCGCCTGTATTTTCTTTCTCATCCACAAAATTTTGTCCTGTTGTTATAAAAATATATTTAAATAATATTTTTTATATTTTTAACATTAACAAATCAAGATCATTCAAAACACATAAATTTGTGTTTTCTTATTCGTACACGAAAACAAACACTTATCAACCCTATTACTGTGCATTTATAAACCATCGATCTAAGTTAAAATTAAGAAGAAAAAAGAGTCATTTTACTTTTGTTGTTGATAAGGGTTTAATTCCAATTTGATTCTCCTCTAATCCTAGTTCATACTAGAATACGTACTTGAATCGTCGTCATCCTTTATATTAATTCTACTGAGAAAAGTGAGATGGTTTGACAGATTACAAAATCTGATTTTCACTTCTGGGATTTTTCTGAAATGAGAATTATGCTCCATGAGCATCTTGAAAATCAAGGGCAGTGGATACCTGCAACATGGAGTGGGTGGTCGCAACTGTGTGGTTAGTTTCCACTAAAATCTCCACGTGATGACGCAATGCCTACATTCTTTCACTTTCTGCACTGCTCCCTCTTTCCCTTTTCTAACCAGAAAATAAACAGTTCTTCGAGATGTTATTGTACTGTCAAAAGATAAAATATATTCCTCGAGGTCATGTTGCGTCAATGGATTTTGCCATAAAGATAAAGAACTATGCATCAGTCACATCTTTAAAATCAATCATGTGAACTAATCATAAAATTAAGAGAATATTAATGTCACCTTATTGTAAAATTATATTTGTACAAATCATGTGATCTTTATTTTTCAAAGAAGAAAACATGAATGAGAATCAACTTCAACTTAATTAGTCAATGTAATTACGCTTTTAATTATCTTAAGTTTGAACATATCACTTGCCAACGGAATGATCTTGAGGTTTAATAATGAGTGTGAGAAGATAAAACAACACCTGAACAAAGAAATCCTGCGAAAAACCAATCGATATTGGTTTGAAAAGATATAGAAGTTTTCTGATAGAGAAGAAAAAATGTCGCTCCAAGAGAGAAGAAGAAGAGATGATCAGAAATAAATCTCAAAAACCAAGTTGTATATTTAATTATTAGATACTACCCAATTACCCATAATATTCTAATTAAATTCTAGAAGATGAACAAACTGATGACATCATGGCAGCTAGGGTTAAAGGAAATATAACTTCTATTTCCATGGTATATTCAACATGGAAATCATTTGTAAGAGGACTCGATCAAGATGGAATAATAGTTGGAGGACACATTTTGTCCCCTCGTTTTAAATTTCTTTCCCATTTCCTCCTCAACCATTAAAATTGGTTTAAGATTCCCATTAGGGTTTGTATAGCACGTGAATTCCAATGGGATGTTTGACACGATTTTTGCTTTTAACTTGTTAAAATGATGTTTTTTGTAATGGTTTTTTGTCAACCGAAAAGTTATTTTAAAAATCACTCAATATCATGATTCTAATCACCGCAACTTTAAACAAGAGAATTGCTGCGAGAGTCTGAGTGGTGCTGTCACTATCCCAACCACAAAAATCATGAGATGCTCGTCACCACGACTTGCTATTAGCCTACAACTCTTTAACAGAGGGGCATGAAAAGCATATCCCAGTAAAGCAAGGTATGGAAAGAAAAGAGAGGAGGCGAGGATAAATGATCATGGGGCTGGAATATCTCTTATTTGGCCCCGTGCGAGTGACTTCCAGTTTAACTCTCGGTGACGATCCTGTGAAAAGACTTCTCCTTCCGAGAGATAATCCAACCTAAGTAGTACTTGAGTGGTTTTACAGGGATTTTGCAGGCAGGAGTTGTAAAAAATCGGAGGATAAAGAATGAGAGAGTCGTACGTGGTCATGTAATTTTCATAGAAAAAACACGAGGGTCCACAAAATTCGTGCCTTGGTGATTTTGCAGATTTTTGTCTTAGTTTCCTGGCCCCCCTTGTGCCTCTTCTGTGTTTATTTGCCATGCAAGCATGATAATCTGTGTCGGTCCTTACCTATATGTTCCTGTCTCCATCGTCTTAAAGCTCATTTTGTGTCCAACTAGCACCAACTTGCTCGAATGACATGCAATTCCCTGTAAATGAGATTCTTTCTTCACACAAATATTTTCAGTGTTTTCTCTCGGAGATAAAATTTTGATTTTTCCTTGTCCAGTTGAGTTGAATTCATGGGATCTTAAATACTATGACAAGGCATAAGTTATTAAATTATTGTTTATAAATTATCCAAAGGGAGTTCTTTTATGGTATATGATGTTTTTTAAAAGTGTTTTTTAATTGAAAATAAATTATGTTTTTTAATTTTTTATATCAACATTTTAAAATCATTAAAAAAACACATAAAAAACATCAATTTGATACGTTTTCAACCGAGCAGCACTTTTATTCTGAAAAACCCACAACAATTCTTGATGAATATTGCAATATAAAAAAAACTAGAAATAACACAAATTTTAATGTCATCCGACAATTTACCTATTTTTATAAGAATAAGGAGCTTTTATTTTTACGATATCAAAATAAAAACACATAATATAAATTTATAGTATATCTTAAACCACCCAAAAAAGATCATAACAATTCAAAGAGTATTAATAATTTTTTTATAATATTCATTTACCACACCAGAAGGTGCCCCACCCCCAACTTATTATTCATAATTGACAATAAAAATAAAAAATAAATTCTAAAAAGATAGATTTCATCATTTCACTGCAACATCAACCGCAATAAAACTCCTAGAATGTTAAAAGTACAGCAAATAAATGGTGATTCGAAAGGTTATCTTCATCCATATTAATAAGAAGCTTTTATTTTCATGATATCAAAATAGAATTATATGATATGATTCACCTCTAAATCCTTCTCAATTGTCCAAAACAAAAAAAAGAAAAATCATTTTCTTTGTTATTTTCATGTGAAAAATTTGGAACCGGGCTGATGCAATTGAAAAGACGAAGAAAATTGTTCACCCAGCAAAGCCCAGTTTTAAAGCCTTCTTCTGACCTAGTCAAATTCTCTCGCCCTTACCTAAAGAAAACATGTCTGGTCCCCAAGAAAGAAGAAATGAAGAAACATCCCTTGCAAGAACATTAAAATATTTAGGACCATATGCAACAAGAGGAGATTCAATTACGATTTTGTTGATTGCAACAAACAGTCCTGTTCCTTAGCTAATGCTACCAAAAAACCTGATATAATAACTCAACAAGACCTTTTCTTCGAGGCCATCAAAGTATAAAGTTGCATTCTTTATTACAATTCTGTGCAAAAAATCGAGAACCTGTTAAAGGGACGGCCTGCCTTGAGCAAGTTACTGGATTGGGGTTAGAAACAGACACCGTAACATCAAATATGTTAATAAAGGTGTACTAGAAGTGTTACTGCTTGAAAAGTGTTTGATGAAATGCCTGAGAGATGTGCTGTTTCATGGAATACGATGATTGGTACTTTGTATACAGAACGGATAGGGGGGAAGGGGCATTGATATTTTCTTGGAAATGCGAAGAGAAGGAAGGCCGTGTAGTGAATTTACGTGTTGTTTTGTGTAGGCAATTGCATGCCTTTTCTGTCAAGGCTGATAGAGGAACTGCATTTCTTGATGTTTATGCAAAAAGTGGGTACTGCATTTCTGTGGGAACTGCGTTTCTTGATGTTTATGTAGAGGAAGCGAGTTGTATTTTGAAGGCAGTGTCTTTTTGTTTGGGTAATCAAAGCTTTATGAGGAGGGCTTGGTGTTGTTTGCTAGAGGGCAGGAAATGGGGCTTGATACAATCAGTTTATGATATCAACTTTGGCAGCTTCGATTGAAGGCTGGCAGGTGCATGCTATTGTTTGTAGAACTGGTTTTGGTTCAAATAATTTATTTTCGCTTCCACATTTGTAGACATGTATGCCAAATGTGGTACCATAAAAGAGGCTTATGCTGTGTTTTGTGACAAAAATAGAATAGGATGTTGTCTTGTGGAATGAGATGATTTCTGAGTTTGCTAAACATGCTTGCTCCTTGGAAGCGATGAATTTATTTGAGGAAATGCAGCAGATGGGTATGCACCGTGATGAAGTGCACTTATGCATGGTCGACAAGGGACGAAGCTATTTCAAACTTATGACAGGAGAGCAAAATGTGTCACCAAATGTCCTTCACTATTCATGCATGGTTGATAGTCCATGAAGCTCATGAATTGATGAAGAGAATGCCATTTGTTGCTACTGCTTCAATGTGGGGATCGCATCTTGTCGCTTGCAGGATTCATGGGAATCTTGAATTAGCTGAGATTGCAGCGAAGAACCTTTTCGAGATGGAACCTTGACAACAGGGGAAACTTGTGTTGCTGGCAAACACTTACGCTGCTGGTAAAAACTGGGAGGAAGCTGCAAAAGCAAGGAAGTTTCTTAAAGAAATCGAGGTCATGAAGGAGAGGGGTCAAAGTTGGATTGAAATTAAGGACAAAGTTCACACTTTTATGGCCAGTAAGAGAACCCATCCTAGAATTACCAATATATATTTAGAGTTGGATAACTTGCTTGGAGAGATGATTAAACCGCGTAATAAAGCTGAAACTGACTGTGGCCTTCATGATCTTTAAGAGAGTTGAAAGCAAGAACCCTTGAACCACATTAAGAGAAGCTTATATTTGGGCCGATTTACATGCTTCCTAGGGGACGTATGAGGATTATGAAAAGTCTCCGTATTTTTGCGGTGATTGCCATTCTTTTATGAAGCTTGCTTCAAGCATTACTGGTCAGGAAATAATTGTTAGGGACACAAATAAGTTTCACCATTTCTGAAATGGATGCTGTTCTTGAGGGAGTTTTGGTGAGATGCTAGTTTACATACTGGTAGTCTTTTCTGAAACTGACTGTGGCACTAATGTGTTGTACAAACATCTGTGGTATTTGTATGCAAAATGTCAGGAGTTACAGTTTGAGTGATCGACACTTCATTCATCTGAATATCATGGTAACTTTTGATCAAGCATACGGTAAACGGACTTGTCTCCAAACTTGACCTAAGAATATATTAAGCAGAGATGGAATCTCACCTTCTGAAATAGAATTTTAGCAGGCAGATTGGCTTACTTCTGTAATAACATGCGAGATCTCCCAAGTTACAAGCTCATGGTAATCTAATGGTTTTCACATTTTAGTCTTGCTTGTGTATTTATTTATTTATCTCCCCTCTTTTGTTTTGTCTGGGAAGGAAGTCTTCCTAGTTTTTTTCATTTTCTAACTTCAGGGTGCTTTGCTAGGCTCTGAAGCTGTATATCCAGTAACATTCTGAAGCTACGACAACTACATGGCCACCGTAATGTTCTTGGAACCAGGGATGGATGTGGTATAATCATATCATACATGGCCACCGTAAAGATGAAAATATATTGCTGCCAGTCAGAAAGAAAGAGGGAGATTCTCTAGAACCATGTTTTTGGGCATTTGGAATATGTTTATTAGTTCTACGCTTTCATTTGTCTCTGTTTTCAATCATATTTTTAGGCATTTGGAATAGGAACACCTTCTAAATTCTTAGAAATTCCCAACTAAAGATTTCCATCCATTTTAAGGTTTTCTATCTATATTTTGATTCAAATTACACATTAAAAAAAGTCATCATCTTTAAATTATTCTAATATAAATCCTCAATGAAAAATCAAAATAGCTTGGGTGTAAAATTAATAGAAAATATAATTTAGGTACAATTAAAATTGAGACTAACATGATAATCTGGGTATATATTTTAAGTTTTCTCTGAATAAAATCCAATCATTTAATGTAAAAAAAAGGAGAAATACAATATTAATTTGTTTTTAAGGGAACAAGTTCACTGGATTGCTAATAATTCATGCCTCTAAAATTTGATTTATATCTCAGTATCTGACAAAAGAAGAACCACGCACATGCCTTGCGATAATATAAATCTGAAGAGAAAAATAAAAGAAAAAAAGAGAGAGCTAGCAAATGGTCATTTTAGCTTCATATCCTAATTTAATCATTTTTTTCCCGGTGCAGCGTCTATTCTTTTTGTAGTTACACCAACTAAAGATTAAGAAAAAAGAAAATATATATTAATTCTGTGGGGTGTAGCTCAACTAATCAGATTTTAGGTTTGTTTTTTTAGAGATTACCAGTTCAAGTCTCACAACCCTTAAGGCTACTGGAGACTTATATGGTTATTAACTTCAAAACATATAAAATTAATCGAAACATGCGCAAGCTGTTCAGGATATCCACATTAATTAAAAAAAATGTTGCTCGGAATTAGACTGAAAAATTAGATTTTATACCGGTTAAAGCGAGATGGCTCGAATATTTCCCTAATAAATTTTTTGAAACATATAACTTTATAATATCGTAATATATCTTAAAATTCTCAGTAACATCCATGTTACATAAGCATCTTGATTGAAAGAAGAAGTGGATTGCAATCGTGGGTTCCACTTCATGGGTTTATGCAAATAAAAAATGATGAAAAGTTAACCGTGCAGAAACAAAATCATTCAATAAAATGTAGAATTATTGTGTAAATATATTAACGTACATGCAGCTGACAAATAGAACTGGAAAATTATAACTCAGAGCCTAATTTTGATAAGGTTTTATGTTTAACCGAAAAAGATAATTAATTGACAAACCTGACTGGATAATACTGAAAAATAAAAACATAATAATACCATTTAAATAAAAATATTAACCTGGATTGTTTTGTGAGTGAGTTGACTTGATGACTGTGTATTTTTCGAGTCAATCCTGAACTGAGTCTATAGTTATGAATAATATTATTTAGTACAAGAACCTTAAAGAAAAAAAATTGATGAATTAATTTTTCAACCTCCAGTAACAATTTTTTTCTTCTCCTAAAATGTTTTACTGACCTGTGAAAATAAAAAAGAAAACGGATGAAGTAAAATCGCAAAAAAGAAGAAGTAATGGGCCTATTATCTTCAAATATATCAGTCCGGCCCATGAAGCTATAAGATGAATATAAAACAGTGACAGGAGAAAAACCCTATCCCTTATATATGCACGCTCCCTTCTCCTCAACCCCCATCAAGCAGCCGCTCCTCGTTCTCACCTGTGCTCTCCTCTTGAAGGTAACCCTCACCCTCTTCTCTCCTGCTTCATGTCTCTATCTTGTGAGACAGAAAACTTGTGTATTATTTAGTTCAATGAAAAATTATTGTTTTTTGTTGCTTTCGTGTGTATTTGATCTGTCTGGTTGCTAAGATAAAGTGGGAAAGGGGGAGGGGGTTATTTGGATTTTTTTGTTTTTTTTTTCTGTTTTGAATATTTAGTTTCTTAGCAATGGGAATGCAAAACTACTGTGATATTACTCTTGTTTACGGATTTTGTGTAGTGACTGATTTGTTTGTTTCCTGAGAAAGTATTGAGATTGGAATTGGTTTGATTGATTGGCCTACTGTTTTGAATGATTAAAAAAGTGATTTTAGATTTGTTTGAAAATGAGTATAGTTTTGCTGCTGGAGACTTTTGAAGTTTTGTGTTCTTGTCTGTAATTTTGATGGTTAGTGTACGCTGGATGTCGATTTTATTTCTCCTTTTCTGTTTTTTCTGTTGTTGTTAGAAGAGCTCTGTCGAACTAATATGACATCATTAGGGGTTTACAGCTCATTTGAAACTGAAAACAGGATTGTTTTTGTTCTGGTTCTGTATATCTGCCATGACTTGAATTGGTTATCTATCGTATATGAGGAACTATTGTAATCTCCTCGGCGAAATATTTGGCTTTAAGATAATAGAATTGACTCTCCAAGCTGTCTTCTTGTAGCTCTATTGCATTTTGGTTCTCATGTTATCATGTATGAACTTAGAGTTGTTTTTGCTTGGGTCATTACCACACAGTTTATCATGTTTTGCTTGCGTGGTTCCTGAAAGGAAATGATGATCAGCATTACAGTCTCAGTTAATCTTACGTTTTATTTGTTGCAGCAGCAGCAGCAGAAGCTTATCTGTGAAGATGGGTCGTGTTCGTACTAAGACAGTGAAGAAGTCCTCACGCCAGGTTATTGAGAGGTACTACTCTAAAATGACATTGGATTTCCACACCAACAAGAAGATTTTGGAAGAGGTTGCTATCATCCCCTCAAAGAGGCTCCGCAACAAGATTGCTGGGTTCTCTACCCATCTAATGAAGCGTATTCAGAAGGGACCAGTCCGTGGCATCTCACTGAAACTTCAAGAGGAAGAGCGCGAGCGTCGTATGGACTTTGTGCCTGAAGAGTCTGCCATTAAGATCCAAGAGATTAAAGTTGACAAAGAGACCATTGACATGCTTGCTGCCCTTGGTATGTCAGACTTTCCTGGGATTGTTGAAGTTGAACCTCAGCCTATGGTTCCTACCCAGGGCTTTGGCAGAGGAGGTGGTGCTAGGAGGTACTAGAGTTAATAACCTCATCTCGATGTTCAAGTGCGAGCGCCAGAACTTTAAATTTTGTGTCTGAATGTCTTTTATTTAGTGCTCCCTTTCAGAGTTTTTATTTATATTATCCTCAATGGTATTGGTGCTTGATGTTTAAAACTGGAGAATTAGTTGATTTTGCTGTTAAAAGACTGATATTTTAGTTGATTCAATCCTGTCATCTAATACCTTTTTTGTCATGTGTTCAATTACATGAACAACTTGAACTATAAATCACGTGTGATATCATAAGTCGGAAAAAAGTTGTATTGTTTTTTCTGCCATGGATTTGGCGAAGGACTGTAGCAAGCGCAGGCTGTATGGCCCTAGAAATCGTATGCCATTTTTCACTGCAAGCTTGC
>Ga0325411_1002836_pt1 | contig 19569 bp, 7 predicted proteins | sample PopdelMetagenome_13_FD_206181 | JGI IMG/M metagenome (GOLD analysis project Ga0325411, IMG submission 206181) | Populus deltoides microbial communities from Bellville, Georgia, United States - Xylem-PdIQD-R4 | ecosystem: Host-associated > Plants > Phyllosphere > Stem > Wood/Secondary xylem...
TGTTTACGATGCTTGCGAAACTTTGGCTTTTGGAAAGTTTTATAGACTTGATGGATATTTGTTTAAAGAGAATCGTTTGTGTGTTCCATTAAGTTCTATGCGTGAATTGCTTGTACGTGAAGCACATAGAGGCGGGTTGATGGGGCATTTTGGTGTTGTTAAGACTTTGGATGTGTTGCATGAGCATTTTTATTGACCTAAAATGAAAAAAAGATGTGCAACGCATATGTGATAAATGCATAATGTGTAGAAAAGCAAAGTCTAGGACTCAACCACATGGCTTGTATACCCCTTTGCCTGTACCGAAAGAACCATGGGTAGACATTTTGATGGACTTCGCCTTAGGTTTACTTAGGTCAAAACGGGGTAGGGATTCCATCTTTATAGTTGTTGATAGGTTTTCAAAGATGGAACACTTCATTCCATGTCATAAAACTAATGATGCAACTAACATTGCTGATTTGTTCTTTAGGGAGATAGTATGGCTTCACGGGTTCCCTAAGAGCATTGTTTCTGATAGAGATGTTAAGTTCCTTAGCTATTTTTGGAAGGTGTTATGGGGAAAATTAGGTACTAAACTGTTGTTTTCAACTACTTGTTACCCCCAAACAGATGGACAAACCGAAGTAGTTAATAGGACCTTAACACTACTTCTGCGTGCTGTCATTCAAAAGAACTTAAAGAATTGGGAAGATTGTTTGCCATTTATAGAGTTTGCATATAATCGTAGTGTGCACTCTACTACTGAATTTTCACCATTTGAAATTGGCCATATCTTATTCCTAAAGAGAGGAGGACTATTTAATGCTTTTCCTAACTTGGGAAGGAAAGTAATTAAATCAGCAACAAAGGAGGAAATTTGTTTTCTTATTTCTCCAAGTTAAACAAGGAAATCCAAGCTAATCAAGGACATCAAGGGGGCAGCAACACAAATTTTTCAAATCAGATTTCTCCTAGTTTATTTGGGACTTCTTAAGGGTGACAAATCTGATTCTAGCATATTTAGCATGATAATTTTTGGAATTTTATTATTTTCTTCTTAGTTTTTGGGTTATTATTACTTATTTGAGTCAATTGTAAGTGGGCTTCACATAAGTCCACCTAAGGGGGGTCCATTAGGGTTTTCTTAAGTCTAGAGTCAGTATAAATAAAAGCATAACCAAACATGTAAGGTTACGCAATTTTCAGATCAATAAACTTTTTGCTGCACTTATTGTGTGTTGGTGGGATAATCTCCCTTCCTTGGTTTTCTAAAGAACTGAAAACGACTTATCGAAAAACAACTATCTTCGTGGCGTCATCCTTATACTTCTCGTTCGCGAATCAATATTCGTTGGTTGGGGGTCTCCGTTTCCAATAGTGCTGGTGCCTAGGTAAAAGTTATCTTTGTGTCACACTCCTATCAAACCTGATTTACTTGGCTTTCTGGGAATTGGTGTCTTTGCGTGTGGATTGCGTGACCACGTGATCACGAGGTTCGCATCACAGAGGCTGTACGAATTTTTTTATTTACTTCCATTTCATTTGAGGACTTCCTATTTGGCTATGATTCTTTTCCTAAAAGGATGTGGCAGCTTGTTTTGGGAATATCCTAATTCTACAAGGATCTTTAATGGGCTGCAAGATAGTTTTCCAAGTGTGGCAATGATTCATTAATGTTTCAAAATCCTTTTCTTACAAGGATTCCTTATTCATCCTAGCTACAATAAGGAAAGAAGACTTCAAAATTAATTCTAGCTTCAGATCAGATTTCCTAGTTTATTTAGGACTTCTTAAGGGTGACAAATATGATTCTAGCATATTTAGAATGGTAATTTTTGGATTTTTATTGTTTTTTTATTATTTTCTTCTTAGTCTTTCAATCAATTGTAAGTGGGCTTCATATAAGTCCACCTACGAGGGGGTCCATTAGGGTTTATTTAAGTCTAGAGTTAGTATAAATAAAGGCATAACTAGACATGTAAGTTAGACAATTCAGATTAATAAAACTTCTTGTTTGCCGCACTTTGTGTGTGTGTTGGTGAGATAATCTCTCTTCCATGGTTCTCTAAAGAACTGAAAAATCAAAGAACAACTAGCTTTGTGGCGTCATCCTAATACTTCTCGTTCCGATAGTGCTGGTGCCTAGGTATAAGTTATCTCTGTGTCACACTCCTATCAAATCTGATTTACTTGGCTTTTTAGGAATTTGTGTCTTTGCATGTGGGTTGCGTGACCACATGATCATGAAGTTTGCGTCAAGCTGCCACATCCTTTTAGAAAAAGGATTCTTTCCAAATAAGAAGTCCACTAGTCAAAAGGAAATAAATAACAAAATTCATATAGCATGTTTTGACCTTTATCGCAAGCCCTTAATGATCTTCGATTCATTTGAAATTTACCCCAACATAGACAAATACCTCTAGAATTGTATGGTAAAGTTTCAATCGATCAAACAGTTGGATTTGGAGTTCTGCTCAATAGCGTAAAACTAGATGGTAGAAAATTTTATGCCAAAATCCAAATCTGACCTTGTTTAGATCATATCACAAGGCTGAACCATATTAAAAACCAATCTCACACATAACTGGATATTTACTATAAGAAATCCAAGGTTGAACCTCAACCGTATCATTTCATCTAAGAGTGCCTGGTGCGGCCAATGGTCATGGCACTATGGCATCGTATGTTACTAATGGTGTCAAGACTTGATGGGGGTGGCAATGTCTGATTTTGCTCTTAGGTTGCTAACATGACCTGAGTAAGGAGTTGCACTTGATTGGAAGGTTGTTGAAGGTCCGGTTGGGTTGAAGTATCCACGGTAACACGTAGATTTGTCATGCGTCTTGGCTCAGGTATGTCTTGGTTGTGTGTTATTGAATAAGCTGGAAATGTCAAAAAAATATTTAAAAATTGATGGCTTTTTATCAGTCCCATAATGTCAATTGATGATGTCCAAAATCTAAGATGTTTATGAATAAGGTTGATGTGTTGGATAATTGGTTAATCTTTTTGTTCAAATAATTTGATCCATTCTCCTTAGCTAAGGTGTCATAACTGGTGGTGCCTATTACCAAAATGGCATACCTGGCACTTGCAAAAGGTCATTTTTTTTTTAATGAATGTGGAGACTCTCATATGCTTAAGTCAGTAACTTTGTAGAGAAAGTGCAATGATATTTTAAAGAGATAAACTCTGAAAATATACATGCTGAAAATATTAAAAATGAAGAGATTGTGATCCTTTAGTTTGAAGGATTCATGATGAATTTATAGCTCATTAGTTGTCTTTTGTGGAGAGGAGGGATTAAAGTGTAATTTCACCCTTATGATTTTTTGAGTTGTATTCTACTTAAAATAATATGTATTAGATCAGTATAAAATACTGAGGTGGGCATGGCATGCCCATATGGATGTAGGTCTAGTATGGGCTCGGGATCCAAGTACATGCACCTTAGTAGTAGATGGGCTCAGATATGGTAGCCCAAGCCCATAGGAATTTTTTTAGGCCTTTTAAGGGGTTTTTTAGGTCTATTAAATTTAGTTTATCAATAGTAATAAGAAAAGGAGGATAATTGATGATAATGATGAGCAGTGAAAAATAATTGGTTGATGTATATTTTCAATCAATGTGATTGCATTTAATTGAATTTATAATATAGCAACTCTTTTAACAAATGGATGAAATATAAGGTGAAATTAATTTTTTTATTCCATTACTTTTCTTTCTTGTAACTGCTTAAGTCCATTGGTCTAGACTAAGATAGTAATATGCTACAATCATAAGTCTTTTTTGTGATAGTTAATATAAAGATCTAGAAACCTATAATGAAGTTGATGACAAACCCGAAAAACCAAAAATCAAGTTTTTATAGATAAACCTTAACCTATAAATAACCATATACCTAAGGACCTAAGGTATTTGAAATTGAACTTGTACACGTTGATTATACAGAATCAAGAACCCGAAGTATGTGAAGACACCACAAAATCGGTTATACATTGACAAGTCAAATTTGTTCTTCGTCATAGTAAAGAGAAAAGTGTTGCATTATGCAAAACATAAGTTTATTCAAAATATCATGAGTGCTACAAATTTAAGGAAATAAACAACTTATATAGACTCAACAAACAACCATGATATCCATAATGAATCATAGATCCAAGGCTCAAAACAAAGCCGAACAAAAACTAAAGCCCAAAACACTTAATAAACCCTAAACAATGACTAATGAGTTGTTATGAACCCAAATTAAAGTAAAAGTCCAAATGAAAACTAAAACAAATCTAAAATAATAAAAATAACACAAAACTCAAATAAAAAATATAGTTCTTCATGAAACAAGCTTATATAGTCCAAAACAAACAAACTAATCGGTCATTAAATATCACCAGCTTTTTTTTTCTTGAGTAGCCAGGATAAATAAAAAATCCTTATAGGAAAATGATTTTGAAATATTAAAGAATTTTTATCACACTTGAAAATTATGTTGTTTCCCATTAAAAATCCTTGTAGAACTAGAAATCTCTCAAAATAAATTGTTGAATATCCTTGTATCATTAGGAGAAAATTCATTTCCAAATAAGAAATCTAAAAATCAAGAGGCAGCAAATAAAAGAATCTATATCACTTTTACTAACTTGTATCACAAAAACTTTTGAAACTGCAATTGACTTGAATTTCTAACTCAACGTAGAAAGATATGCCAAGAAACTCCTAGTAAGATATTAGAGAGTTATGTTTGAGTATTAGATACAGTTACGCTAGGATCCAAATTTCTTGGATCTTATCATTTTTCTTGTTTATTTCTCTTCTGTTTTTTTTATCCGTAGTAATCATGTTGTAAAAAAATTTCCGCAAAAATGGAAGTAAAGCCGGAGGAGGGTAATCCTAAGACGCATGAAACCTTTTTCATTTCAAATTTCTCAAGAAGAAGTGAGGAACTATATTATTTTTTATCATGGTAGAAGAAGAAAAGGTTCGCTGGGTCAAGACTCGATCATCATAGTAAACTTAGCATGAAAGTAAAAGGTGAATGAAGGGGTTGGTCAAAAGGCAAAAAGTTAAGGTGTGGGAACAGTTAGAATCTGAAGCGGTTCTCTTTTTCAAATGTTATTCGTTATTCTAAGATTTGGCAATTCAACACAATGGAGGTTAGAAAATGTTTCATCCTATGAAATGAACAAATAAACTATGTGTTTTTTTTTTATGATCAATTGCCTTTCTCAACGTAAAGCATAGATGCTGTCAATAATTTGGACATAGATTAATTATACTACAGCAGCAGGGAGGAAGAAAAGAAAATATTCTGCTTTTCATACCTTCAAATGCAATTATTATAAGCGCTCACAAGTCACATGATATTGATAATGATGCAAGGGGGGGAGCCATCAATAAGATGGGAGGATATTTTCTTGAAGGTGGAAAATGTGTTCAGGAGACAATAGACGTAAGAAAGGACCCATTACCAGATGGATGGACCCGGTTATGCTTGCTTTTGCTAAAAGCATTTTTAAGATTTAATATTTTAATATCACAATCTTGAAATTGAAGCATCTTTACCCACTTCTGGAAATATGTTTTTGACTTGTTCATAAATTTATACAAGTTCCTAATCATAAATAGTTTTAATTCAGTTGTGCATATTTATTGTCCAAATCCTTTAGAGAAACAAACTGACGAAGGGGTTGAAATCACAACTTGAAAAGTTAATGGCAGGCATTAGACATCCAACCATTTTGGTTTTGAAACAGAAGATTTTGTTTTGGTTTAATTCTTTTGCGTATGAGATTAGAAGTGGCGCTACTGTTTTCCACATCCCAATAAGATTTTTCAAGTAACCAAACTTGAAAATACTTCTAATTTTAGTTTATAGTTTCTAAGGAACCGAACTTTCAGTTATACATATATAGACATGCGCAGGCACTTTCTTTCTTAACATACATTTAGACACTTCCAGGTAATTTTATTTTGAGGTTCCTGTCAAGGAGACTTTGAAAGACTTTCACGGCTATTTTTTTGGTTTTTGGCATATGTTCTAAAAAATAGTGGTTAAAGAACAAGAAAAATTAAATGTTTTGGAAGAAAAATGTAATTTTTATAGCTTGTTGCTATTCATCTAATAAAAAATTTTATATTAAATAGATAGGAGAGATGAGAGAGAAATAAGAAAAGAAAAAAAAAGATCTGGTAGACACACTGAAGCTCCGATTACGATACCACTTGTATTATAAAAAAAATTTACAAAATAAATTTAACAACACCAGAAAAATAGCAACAATGACCTAAGTGGATCACACTTATTGTCAAAGACAAGTGAGCCACCCTCCCTTTAGGTGATAAGTGTGACCCACTCGAGTCATTCTTAGTTACTTTCTTTGGTATTATTGGATTCGTATTGCTGAGTCTTTTTTATAATACAATAGTATCGTAATTGGAATTTTAGTGTGTCTTCAAAAAATTTGCTCCTTTTCTTCTTCTTTTTGTCTATTTAATATTTTTTTATTGGATTAATGAGAAGATATAAAATTCATGTTTTCCATATTGTGATTATAGTTATTAAACTCAGACCGGCCCGGTGGGTCAACCTAGTGGCTGGACCAATCCGGGTTAGATAAAAGATCAGGATGAGCAAAATCCCGGCAAAACCTGGTTGACCTGTGACCCGAGCGACCCGGAAAAACCTGGTTGAGATCCCTTTTTTTTTTCAAATGTGTTTTTTCTCCTAACCAAAGACCCATCTTTTTTTATATTTTTTAGTTTGTTATTAACCATTTTCAAAGTTCATTATATAAATACTATAAGAATGTTTAATTTTTTTAATGTGGGATTTGAAACCCTTTAGTATATATACTTTATATTCATAAAAAAAATTATATTTTTTTAATGTGAGATAAAAAAACTTTTTTGATTTAAATATTTCAACTTAAAATGATAACAAACTAATCTTTTCAATTATGGGATAAAAAATCTTTTTGAAATAATCTTTTAAACTTCACTATTTATAACATGTCTAACCTATATTTACATAGATTGTTTTTTAATTTTTTCATATTAAATATTAAAACTTAAATTTTTTTTTTAAAAAAAATTGAGATTATTCAAGTTGACCTGGGTCAACTCATATAACCCAGGACCTGGCTCCTTGACCGGGTCAATTCTCGGATCAGGTTTAATAAGTATGATTATCACATATACAAATTATGTTATTTCAAAAAAAAATTAATTATACTGCTCCATCAATATTTGTAATTAACTACACTAATTTTATTTAAAAAAAAAACGGATGTCCACATATGTTTGAAACAGTAATTCGGAGCCATTTTCCACGTACGATCTATTTGTTGTTATATCCCCTTTGAAAGCTCTTGCTTTTGGCATCCCAAATCAGGTAACCTCCATCTTCTCATCACTCCTATTTTTGGGCAATTAGGCAGATTCCTGTTTTACCTCGTACTTGTAAGAAACAAATGGCGCATTTCTTGTCCTAAAAAAACAATGATTGAGTTTAGCCATCCCTGTTTAGTCATGCATTGCTAAGTCTGTTCAGTTACTCAAATAAGCTCGTAATAGTTCATTTGACTGTTCTCAGGTTGACACTTTCCCCCCTTCTTTGAGAAAGAACAAAGATACGAGAGTTGTCACCTCTAAAAATAATGAAATTTCTTATGAAAAAAAAAAAGGATATTTATAACGAAAATTTTAGTAAGAAAAAATTAATGCAACATCCTGGCAGATCAACAGATCCCGAACCGCTATCCCAGAAAAATCGCCAACAATTAACAATAATTTTTTTTCCAGGTAAAATAGATGAAAACACGTTAAAATACAATTATAACGTCACCACTCCTTTTCATGAAATTTAGACAAGGGGGGCAAGAGGAAAGAAAAAATCTCCATGACATGCAAGATACACCCCTGAATGTAATCACATCAGATGAAGGAAAAGACTAATGATAATACAAACCTCTTCATTATAAACCTATCTCAAAATCAGAAGCAAAACCAACAAAGCAAACACTCAGTTGAAAGATATTATCCAATATACCTGCCTGCTAATTAGGCATATGTCAGGCCATAATAGGTCACTGCTCCTACTTCTGGTTGCTCGTTCCCTTCTTCTTGAGTAGGTTTCCAAACTTGCGGAGCAAAGGCTTTTTCTTCTTCTGCTGTTGCTGCTTTGTAGGTGAGCTTCCACCATCATCCACATTTTCAGTTGAAGATAAACCATTTGTTTGATCGAAGCTCTCACCACCATCCACCTTGGAGTCCACTTTCTCCTCGAAGGATTCCTGCTCCATTTCTCTTTCCGGTGAAAACTCCTTTTCAATCTTGCAACTCTCCCACATCTTAAATTCAACCTCCACAGAGTCATCTTCCTTTTCCTTGCTCTCATCTTCCTTCGGTTTTCCATTCACATTCTCAATTTTGTGAGCATCCATCTGAACAGCCTCATTTGTCACGCCATTAAACTGTTCCTGTGCATTTTCTGTTTTCAGCTCACTAGTTTGCTGTGGTGGAAGCTCCTCCACTTTGGGCTTCTCTTCTCTCACATGTCCATTTTCTTCGGAGAACTCAATCATCTTTGGAAGCAAATCATAGTCCTTTTCACTGTCTGTTAGCTCCCCATTTTCCACCGTTTGAATTTTATCCATAGCCTCCTCAAGTAACTTAGACAACTCCTCAACCTTCTTAAGTGAAGAAGCTTCCTTAGTTCGGAGCTCTTTGTTTTCCAGAATAATATTCTGTAACTCATTTTCTTTGGCCAATAAACTTTCTTTTAGTTTCATGCTCTCAACCTTTGCTTCCCCAAGAGCTTCCTGCAAAGATATCACCTCATCTTCAACTTCCTTCAGGCTATCCTTCAAATGAGCTTCTTCATCCCTCATTCCACAAGCTTCTTCCTCAGTTTGCTTCTGCAAATTCACCAACCTATCTATTTCTTTTTTCAAAGAGATGTTTTCTTCTTCTGATTTCCTCACAGAATTCACCAGATTTTCTTCTTTTTGATCCCACATGGCCTTGGAGTTCTTAAATTCATTCTTGGATTCTTCAACAGTTTTTTTAAGGAGTTCAATCTCATTTTTTGCATCATCAAGCACAGTTTCATATTTTTCATTAGTTGCCTTCAGGACCAATCTTAAGTCTTCTATTTGGGTTCCATAATTTTCATGCTCCACTAGATTTGATACCAGCCTTTCTTTGGCTTCCCTTGCTTCCGCAGAGACTTCATGTAAGGCTGAAGCTAAACTCTCCATTGCCTTCTTGCTCTTTTCCTCCTCATCCCTGGCATTCTCCAGCTCGGTGACAATTTTGTTTTTCTCTTCTAACAGACTTTTAACACTAGAAGCTGCAAGCTTCTCATTGTTCAAAGCCTGGGCTTTCTCCTCCTTCACAGTTTCCAACTCGGACATCAGAGACTCAACCTTTTTTTCCATGAACAATGCTTCTTCCTTTACCATACAAAGAGAATGTTCTGATTCTTCAAGATCCCCTTTCTGTCTTCTAATTGTCATTTCCAGCAACCCAACCTTCTCTTTCAGAGCAGCCATTTCAGTTTCTGCATCATGCAATAAAACATTGTTTGCTTTGAGTTGTTTCATGAATGAACCCAAAGACTCTGATGCAGATCTCTCCAACTTATTTGCTTCGGCAGCCTGCATCTCTAATTCCTCAACCCTGTTTCTCCACTCCTCTACTAAGTTACGGGCATAAGATTCAGCCATCTTGGCAGCTTCTAGATCAACATTGAGCTGTTCTATGAAAGCCTCTCTTTCCATCAACTTATCCTCAAAACCTTTACCTTTCTCAAGCTGTTGTTTCAATGAATCTATCTCCTCTTTAAGCTGCAAAACTATCTTGTGGCTTTCACTGGCCTCTGTTTCAAGCTTTGAGTCAAGTAATAACTTCAACTGGCTAAGCTCAGCTGAAAGAATCTCCACCTTCTCTGCATGAATCTCAGCAATCTTAGTAGCGTCATCAGCATGGCTCAGTGCCTGGTTCTTTGTATCAGTAGTCATGGCCAGTTCTTGCTTCACCCTTTGAAGCTCCTGAGTGGTAGAGAGAAGGGCAGTAACATCCAAAGCATGTTGGCTTCTTACATCTTCAAGCTCTTTCTGCCATTCCTCTTCCTTCTTCTGGGCTGCCTCAATCCCAGCCTGTTCCAGCTCAACAGCCCGGAACTTCTCAATCTCAGAATTCTCCTCAGCTCGCTTTTGAGCCACCATAGCTTCTTGAAGCTTCTCATTTGCATCCTCGGCAGCTTTCTTAGCTTGTTTCAGTTCATCAATTGCTTGTGCCTTCTCTTTTTCAATCAATTCTAACTGCTCCTTTGTTTTCTTTAGATCTTCCTGGAGATGACTCAATTGCACCTGCAACTCTGAAGCCTTCACCACTCGTGTCTGAGGTTTCTAAAAACCAAATTCATTCAATTAACAAATCAAGGATCAAAGCAAAAAATTTACTTTCCTTTCACAATTAAACATAGCAAGGACACATGCAGCCATTTTGACAAACCTCCTTGCGCATCAAAAACATTATTTGAAATGTCACAAAAACATGCTTTATTGTCTCAATACCAGCATTCATAGTTTCCAATTCAAGAAATTTCAAGGATTATTTTTCCATGCTTTCATTATAATTGAGAGGAAACAAAATCCATTAACGACAATGTACCCCCAACAGTTCTTTCTTTCAGTTACCAAAAACATAATTGAAAGCAGAATCAAACATGCCATAAAATGTCGGAGATGAAAAATCACCAAAATTTGTTGGCATTTAGTCACACTTACTTCAGGGGGTGTAGCTCTAGTAACCTTTGGTGTCCGACGATCAATTGTGGGCTTTGAGTTGATGGATCGTGGTGATCGATCAACTGAAAGACGTGAACTTTGCAGGGGAGAAAGTGAATCAGACTCTGATTTAGCCACTCCTCGACTCAGTTGACTAACTCTAGGAGTTGCTGGTGATGGTTTGCTAGGAGGAGTTTCAGACAAACCAGATCTGTTCAAGTTTTAAAGTACCAACATTACACTATCTCATAGAAAAACCATTATATATATAAACACAAAATGCAAGATATATGTAAGCAAAATAATTCAACCCGAATCACAATAGGATGGATCTGTGTCAAATTTGGGAACTCTTTTGTAACATAACAACAGTACAGAAATTACATAGAGAGATACACATAAATTAAATTTTAACCTTTGGGGCAGAAATGATACATGAACAGATCCAAACAAGAAAGCAATTAGATCACGAGAAAAGAAATAATAAACCATGGATCAGGATTAAGAACGAATAAATGAAGCAAAACCCATGTTAAATATGAATTCAAAATTCAAACTTGATAAACATGGAAACTGTTGCAGTGCGAAAGCAGAGAGACGACAAAAAAGAAAATAAAAGAAAAGAAAAAGATATGCACTTTGAAAAAAAAAAGACTAGATAAAAGAGAAAAAAACCCCTTGTGAATAGCAGATCAAACCTGTTAATCGCATAATCTAAAACAATATTCCCATACTGGAATCAAAATTTAAAATTTGTAACATTCATTGAAGTAAAGATAATAACTGTAATAATAATAAAAAAATCATATCCTGTTTCTGCTTACTTGGTTTTGGAAGACATGTTGTAGTCTTAGTTGATGATAGGAGACAAGAAGAGAAGTTAGAAAGGAAATGTGTGTTTTGTGTGTTATGGGTTGGGTTGTAAATGCTAAAATGCTGGCATTGTGTAAAAGAATGTAATGTAATGCGACTGTGTTTTTTTTCTTTTCTTTTTTCCTTTAGATCAGAGTGACATATGCAAAGAAGCGACGGAGCAGAAGGAATGGCGCAGCAAAACCCCAATTAGTTGGAGTTGGAAGAAGGTAGCTAACCAATAAAAAAAAAAGGAGAATTTACAGAAGGCGAGAAGAGAACCAAATTTTTTGGGTTGGTGCTGCTGTCTCTAAAGAGGCCACTGGCCAGGCCACACTCAGAAAACACACCCACACACAAAAGTAGTTGCTGTCTCTCTCTCGCCCCCCTCTTTTTAAGATACTATAATAAATAATATTTTTCAGGTTCATGGGGTAGAAAAGTACTTAAGTGCCCCTGTTGTACACTGGTGAGTCTTGCATGGTCTGTACAAGGTATGTGTGCCATGGGTTACTTTTTCAGGCGTTTGTGTGACCACCCCTGACCCCACTTTTCTGGAAAGTAGATGTCTTCGAATTTTGATCACCTGCGAATTTTGATTTTCATGCATAAAAACTGAAGATAGTTAAAACTTTTTATCTGATCCGAGCTCACATGAGATGGGTTATTTTTTCAGAAAAAAAAAATTAAATATAAAAGCTTTACTAAAGTTTTTTATATAAAAAAATCTTAAATATAAATTAAAAGGTTATGGAAAAATCTAATTAAAAAAATTAATAATTATGTATGTAAATAAATGAAAAAAATCATTAATAATAATTAAAAACAAAACTAGAAAATTCGAGAGACAGATGTAAATTAAAATATTTAATCTCGTAATATAAGTTATTTTTTCGGTTGTATTTAATGAATTTTTTTATTAAAATTAATTTTTATTAAATTAAATAATAATAAAAATAAACACACATGAAATTGATTGAATAAAATAAAAGAAAAAAATATTATGCAGAGTTGTACATATTAGAAATATTATCCAAAAATAAATATTTTTTTATTTTTTATAATAAATTTCATTCATATAAAGCATAAAAAAATTATAGATGAATTAGAATAATATTTTTTAAAAAAATAATTACATACAAAATAAATATATATATATATATATATATATATTTAAAAAAGACTAAATAAGCAAAATAAAAATTTATAAAGAAGATATATTAATTGACGGATAACATGTTGTTGTTTGCCCAATTGTTTTTTTTTTTAATAAGTCAAATTTGTTTGTGTTGTCCAGATTCATGCCACTATAGGGGTAAGAAAATCAGGTCTTGTAATTTTATAACCTATAAATCCAATTTCGATCCATTTTTCACCCTAAACATTTAAAAAAAAAATTATACACCTTTATAAACTCATTAATAGCCTTAATAAAGAATAACATAAAAACTTGAAATCAACTCAAAACAAAAAATCTTTTCAAGATTATTTTTAGGCAATTTTAAGGCAAAAAAAAAAACAATTAAGTGAAACTCACTGAATGAAACACATTGACACCAAAATTGATTATTTTAGTAGTCATAATCAGTGCCAACAATGATTTTATCTCTCTACCGCTAGAACCAATTAACTTTTTTTATCTCTCACCTCTCTCAAACTACGAACCTAAAAATAATAAAAATAAAATTTTAAACTAAAATTGATTTTTTTCTAAAATTTCAAAAATTGAAAGAACTCAATAATTTTAATTTGGAAAGTTTGGGGGTCCATAATGAACATTTCAACCAAACTTTAAAAAGCAACCTATTTTCTTTGTATTTTTAACTTTGATCCCGTGTCTTTTAATCTCATTCTTCCCTTACATATTAACCTAAACTAGCCTCCAATTTGGTTCTATAAAAGCCGGAAAAAAAAGTTGTAATACGAAAAAATCATTATGAAAATCTATAGTGAAATGTGAGAGGGTTATGGTGGCATGCAGAATAATAATTTCTCCATGCCTTTTAGTGTTTTATACTAAATGTTTGGCCCGTGTTATGCTACTAGTCGAATCATTAAAAAAATCAAAAGCATTGCAAGTGTGTTTTTTAGCAGAAAAAGTAAACATACAAACAATATTTTTTAAAAATATTGAGATGGTGACATATTAGATTAACCTATATCAACTCTGATTAACTGAAAAAAATTAAAAGAAAATGAAAACAAAAAAACCTGAGTCAACTGGAGTTAACATGAGGAACCCACAACTTAAATTATGACATTGTAATAATTTAATAGAGAGCAAACTAGAAAAAATCACAAAACCCACTTAATAACTAACTAAATGTTTATGGTTGAAAATGAAAAAAAAATAAATATAACGATATAAAAAATAACCCGAGTCAATTTTGGCTAACCCTTAAATCTCACAACTATGTATATGAAAACGAGATTACCCTATAAAAAAAACTGAAAAAAAAATAATGAAGTTCAATTCTCAACCAATCAATTATTAAATGATAAAATCAAAGAAAAATTTTTCTAAAGAATGTGAAAAAAACCTGACTCAACTAGAGTTAACCCAACAAATACGTGACTCAAGTCATGAAACCAAAATAATCTAATAGAAAGCAAATAAAAAAAAATAATGAAACTCAATTTACAACAAAACTAAATATTTAAGGTCGAAATTGGAAAAACATAATTAAAAAATATATAAAAAAACACAAGTTAACTCATGCCTCTAAACTCGTGATCTAGGTCAAGAGATCAAGATTACCCTATAAAAGCAATAAAATAAATTCACAAAGGTTAATCCTGACCTTTAATTGATCCCAAAACTTTAATTTTCTTGCAATTTTACCCCTGATTTTAATGAAATGACTTGGTAAAAATTAAATTTGGTTTTCTAAAATTCCAACCTTCTTAATTAAGCCCAATTTGGGCTCTCAAACTTAATTTTTCACCAATTAAGCCCCTAATAAAATTAATTTGACCTATTTAAAGTATAATTAAGTACTTGCACCTAATTAAATCCTTAAATTAAACCCAAATTAATTCTAAAACATAATTAAACTTTAATTTGGCCCATGGTTAAATCAAAATGACTTATTAAAAATTTAATTATGTTCTTAAGCTTAATTTTTATACAGATTTGTCCAATAAAGAATTAATTTTAACTTGAATCTGCATTGTCTCTCCAACTTTGGGTAAAATAGGGTACAATTAGACTTTCAATTCCATCCAAAATTACATCTTGATTTCTTTCTACATTTGAAATCCTCTTAGCTTGCTTTTGCTAAAATATCAGTCTTTTTACTATTTTTATTTTATTTTTTTATCTTTATTTTGGAAAAAGAGGTGAATTTGGGGAATAACCCACAAATAAATTATGACAATTAAAATACCAAATTCCCCCAATAACATATGATAATAGCAAAAAATCCATGATAAAATTACAAATAAGCTCATAAAGACAGGTAAAGAAAATTTGATGGAAAAGGTAAGAGAGTCATTACATTATGCCTAGAAAAGTGAAAGTTCAAAAATGTCGCTAGCCCTTAGTTAAATACTATCTTGTTCTTAAGGGAAATTTAGCAAATTTACTTTGTAAAAAACTATGAAATCACAAAGATAACCCTGATCAAATCTATAACTAATGGACCTTATGAAAAGATTCTTTTACCCTTACTTGGTAGCCTTTTTGTTTTTTTTTTTTCTAAAAGGCAAATCTAAAAATTTATTATTCAAATCCATAGTGAATCCTGGCTTATCTACAGTACTTTGCCACACCAATTAATTAATTATACATATATAGAAAAGAAAAATAAAATTTTGATTTTAAAGTGTTTCCGTGTATTACTGTGGTTTTTCATTTTATATTTTTTTAGGTTAAATTGTTATGTTTATTTTTTGTGTACATCTGTAAAATCTAAAATATTATTTTTTTTTTTGGTTTTTTTGTGCAAGATATTAATATTATCAACTAAGTCCACTTTAAGGGAAAAAAAGCTAAAAGATATTTTTAACAGTTTTCATGGGTCACAATGAACATAGAAAAATAATTAATAAGATGTAATTAGTTACTTTATGTACATCATGAAATGACCATTGTTATCTCTTAATATCATTATTATAATCATTACTTTCATCATCATTTATTAGCTATCACCTCATATTTTAATATTATCATTGTTATCATTAACTAAATCACCAACATTATCACTATTAACAATATTTCACAGACATATTCAATTTTATCTTCAATGTTCTATTATGGTCACATTTATCATATTATCATTATATACTATAATTATCATTCTTTATTAATAAAATAATATTCGTTTTTAATGTAGTATTACTACTTAGATTTGTTGCTTATACTCCGCCACAAGCAGGGAAAAAAACACTTCGACTAAAAAAAAGCTAGGGAAACAAATTCCAAGTCCTGAGTCATTAGTTCAACTAGTAATTTAAATAATATGAGAAAAGGCACAAACAATAAATAAACTGACAAAAAAAACAACAAAAAGGAAAAAAAAAAAGACCTAAGCCTATCTAGATTATCAAATAACCTAATATTGTAGGGTGAAATTGTAAAAAAAAAAGTAATTTAAAAAATAAAAAAGCCCTATTAAATCAAGTGAACTCGAAAACTCCACGACCATGGACATAAGACTGAGATAATTTTATAGAAAGAAAAACAAAGAAAAAAGTTTGATTGATGAAATTAAAAAAAAAATCAGTTTAAAAAAAGAAGAAAAAAACACAAAAGTGAACTCATATTAACCTTTGAAACCGGTGATCCTAGTTATAAATATGAGGTTAACCCAATAGAAGGCAAACCACAAAAATTATTAAAGCAAAACTAAAAAAAACAGAGATAAAAAATAATAAAACATCAGCATGAAAAAGGAAAAAAAAAACAAGCAATTCTCAGTGAACTTTTTAAATTTGGTCTAATCTCTCAAGCTTGCAACCCATGAAATCTTGTACCCGGGTTCAATCAAGAAGGTTTAATCTCAACCAATTTAATCTTAAATGATTAAATTATGGATAACATATTAATAAATAAAACTTGTAATAGCAAATAAAAACGAAAACAACAACAAAAAGGATAAGAATAAAATTTGATAGGAAAGAAACCTAAGGAGGATGAAATTTAAAAAATAATCCTAAACAAAATAAATAGAAATTAAAAGAATAAGGCTCAAATTTGAAAGATTGTAAAATCAGAGGGGGTGAAATTAAAAATATTTTTAATTTGATAGATTATTTATAGATTAAAAACTGATAGGGGGATGACATTGAAAACAATTATAGTAGGCTAACCCGATAAAAGGAAAACTGCAAAAAATAACAAAACAAAACAAAACAAAAAAGGATAGAAAAAATCAGAAAAAATCAACTGAAAAAAATTGAAAAAAAACCAAGAAAACCAAGGCAAAAGTCCTAAACCTAGTTTAATCTCTAAAATTTGCACCCTATGAAATCTTGGACTCGAGTTCAATCAAGAAGTTTAATTCTCAATCAATTTAATTTTGAAGGACAAAATTTGCAAAAGCAAAAGAAAATCGCAACAAAAACAATGAGGATAAAATTTGATAGAAAAATAAAATAAAGAAGAATGAAATTTGAAAAAAAATTAAATATGATTTCGAACAAAATAAATAGCAATTAAAAGAATGAGGACCGAAATTGAAAGATTGAAAAAATCATAAGGGAGCGAAATTGAAAAATATTAGTAATTTGATAGATTATTTTTATACTAAAAAATGATGGGGGTGAAATTGAAAAAATATTAGTAATTTGATAGATATAGATTGAAAAATGTTATGGTGAAATTGAAAAATATTTATAATGATAAAGTTTATTCTAAAATAAAAAAATAGTAATCGAAAGGATACAAACCAAATGTGAAGGTAAACGAAATTGAAGAGGATGATCTGAAATTTTGCAGGGGATGACACAAAATTCAAGGAGGAGAGAGAGAAAAGTAGAAGAAATAAACAAAACAGTTGCCGGCACCAAACCAAATGCATTTTTGGTACACGCGTTGCACCAATGTGTAGAGGGTGTCAAAAACTTCCAAACGCATCCCCTGAAAGGCGGTATTTGGTGGCCAAACAGCTCCACACACGTTGTTTAAATGGCGTGGTGCTATCCACATGCTAGAAGGTTTTTTTAAATAATGTTTAATATATTCTAATTACAATAATACCCTTGCATAACCTTCAAGTTTATAATAAAACCAATGTCAAATGACTAAAAACCCTTACGATTATATATATATATATATATATATATTGTTTCTAAGAGCATCAAAGTGATAACACTATTTTGAAAGAAAACAAAAGGACTAAAACATCCTGAGTAAAAGGCAATAGATTTTTTATACGATTCAGCTTTCTAATACAAATTAAGTAAGGTCAGATTCGGATTTTGGCGTAAAAGTTTCTACTGTTCAGTTTTATGCTATTGAGCATAACTTCAAATCCAACCATTGGATCAAGTTGAAACTTTACCAGAAGCTTCCAGAGGTGTTTGTTTATGTTAGGATATATTTTCAGGAGAATCCACATTCAGAAAAAACTTGCAATATAGGTCTGAACAGGCTATACAAATTTTGTTATTTACTTCTTTTTGACTTGTGGACTTCTTATTTGGTAAGGATCCTTTTCCTACAAGGATGTTAGAGCTTGTTTTGGGAATTTTCTAGTTCCACAAGGATCTTTAATCAGCTGCAATATAATCTCCAAGTGTGGTAAGGATTCATTAATGTTTGAAAATCCTTTTCTAATAAGGATTTTTTATTCATCCTAGCTACACAAAGGAAAGAAGGGTTGGTGGAATTTAATGACAAGTTAGTTATTGTTATTATTTTCTTTCATGTTTGGGCTTAATTAATACTTTGTTTTTAGTTAGTATCCAAGGCTTGTTTGGATTAAGTTATGGGCTTTTCAGTTTAGGGTTTTAGGTCAGTTTTGAGTGGACCTCCTATAAGTCCACATAAGGGGTCCATTAGGGTTAATTTTTCAAGAACTATTTAAACTCATGTATGCCAAAATTTCAACAGCTTTGATGATTATTACTTCTGAATTTTTCAGTTTTAACGTGTGAGAGTGATTCTTGCATTCTTCAGTTTTTAAACGAACTAAATCTGACTTATCGAACATTAACTGGCTTCCTGGCATCATTCTACTCAATCCAATAGTGTTGATGCTTTAGGGCAGTGACACGACCAAAAGATTGATGTCTTCTCCCAAATGCAGGAGTGTCGAAGTAATAAATAATCCGGCAAGACCGAGGTCGAACCACAGGGAGGTTAATTGTATAAATTATAAGCAACAATAATACAACAATAATAGTAACAACAATAACAATAACAACAACAATAACAACAACAACAACAATAACAACAATAATAATAATACTAGTAGTAGTAGTATAGTAATAGTAGTAGTAGTAATAATAATAATAATAATAATAATAATAATAATAATAATGATAATAAAAAAGATTAAGAAAAAGAAGAAGTTGATGAGAACTTTGAGATGGAAGATTAATGTAAGGATTAAACAATGATAACAACAAATATCAAGGTTAGAGGATCCACTAATGGTATTTCAAATAAGTATAGTATAAACTCTTATTATTCAATTGGAAACCACACACAAGGAGGTTCCAATCCGATTATAAATTGTTAATATGATTATATTAGTTATCTTATTCAAATAATGCTAATACTTGTAAATGTTGTCAGGCATTCATGATTATAACTTATGTTAACAACAAATCAAGTTCCTTTCATAGCTCAGGTGTCGGTTATACCATACAGTATGAGCTATGAAAGTGCCAAGTATTTGGTGTACCAAGTGTTATACAACATAAATCTAGATTAACCATTTAACAAGCAAAGTATTAAAAGTGAACAAGATAACAAATATAAAGCATGTTAGTATCCAACATT
>Ga0325411_1002842_pt1 | contig 19545 bp, 10 predicted proteins | sample PopdelMetagenome_13_FD_206181 | JGI IMG/M metagenome (GOLD analysis project Ga0325411, IMG submission 206181) | Populus deltoides microbial communities from Bellville, Georgia, United States - Xylem-PdIQD-R4 | ecosystem: Host-associated > Plants > Phyllosphere > Stem > Wood/Secondary xylem...
GACGTCACTGGTTATTATTATACAGACAATTGTCAAGGAGTCGTTGGGAAAGATTCCATGCACGCGCTTGCTAGGATTGATTTCACTAAAATGGATTAAAAATATTTTTTTTTATTATATTTATTTTTATATATATATATATATATATATATATATATATATATATATATATATATATATATAAAGGACTCTTTCTCAACATTGGTTAACTTAACATGAACCAATGCATGGATGATATGTTGGGATACAGTAGTCCACTAACTTGAAAAATCAAGAATTGTTTTTTTTTTGAAAAATAGAAATAATAATTAAGCAAATATACTTCAAAAATATTCTTTCAATAATATATATAATCTTTGTTTAATTATTTTTCTATTTTATAAAAAAAATATTTTAAGTTAGTGGACTTGGACGTGACGTGTGGTCATCCATTCTTTGATTCATATCAGATTAACTAATAATATTTGGTCGAACTAACAAACCTAATAGAGATGCATGGATGAAGCAATTAGGTGGCATCTTGCTAATTATTCATATATTTTTCTGATTAATATAGTACTAGTTAATTGTTTTTACCTATTAAAAAGAAAAAATTACTCAATAAAAACTTAATCATGAGAAGATGTAGTCTGCAACCTCGTAAAATCAAGTGTTGTCTGGGGATCTAAGACTTTGAACCCTAAAAAACATCACATGCTCCAAGTGATGCCATGCAAGGAAAATGAAATGTAACAAATAAGGAGAGAAGGATTACAAGAATTAAAGTGTTGAAAAATAAAGAAAAGTTGTAAAGAAAATAGTAAGAACCCTACGAGGAAGAAGATAAATAAAATTGTATTGAAATTGCATGTGTGAGGTTAACCATTGTTCACAGTAACTATGGGACCTTTATATAATGGTACAAAGTTTGAATTATATCAAAACATGCAAATCGTAATCCTATATAGATATTGGTATCAAGTAAGAAGAATTCCAATACAAACTAAATTCCATGTGTATTAATACCACATGAATTATAAGCTAATCTTGTGACTTTTGATTAGTTATTGTCACATCTTGACATTACGGCGACCAATTAAAAAATTATCACTTGATTGGAAAAGAAATAGGTATCTGACATCTTGTTCTTTTAGAGGAAAAGATCTTGTTTAAGGAGTCGTCACCTAGTATTATGATCACTAGGAACCTTAACTGGTCAACAGAGATTCTATGGTTCGGGACTAGTTATATAAAAGGGAAGATATTATCACCCTTAAACGTTCTGTCTAAGACAGACTGCATTGCTGGTTTTGTCTTAAATTGCTAAACATTTATTATTTTACGCTATGATTATTTGCTGATAATATTCCTGACTCTGTCACCAGTGAATATTCAACTACGGATACTTCCAACTCTGGCGTTGGTAAATATTACGTAGTTATAAAAACAAAATAAATTTAAATCGGTATATTTTTTTTATTCTTGACTCTGGTGTCAGTGAATAAACAAACAAAATAAATTTATTTTTTACGCATACACAATTTTTATTTTTTTCTTGCTAAATAAAAATAAAATATAATAAATAATATAAATTTAAATCAGTATTTTTATTCTTGATTCTGGCGTCAATGAATAAACCAATAAATTTATATTATTTTTATTCACACATACATATTTTTTTATTTTTAAAATTTTAAAATTTTTTTATTTTAAATTTTTTTTTATTTTTTTTAGGCTGATTTCAGCATGGCAAACCAAGCGTGAACTTGTTCACGCGTGTATGGGCACAGTGCGAAGGTAATTAATTACCTTCGCACAGTGCTAAATGCACTGAAGATTCAAAAAGAATGAAAAGGAAGAGAAAACTTACCGTGCTGCAGATTGCTCTTCTGGAGTGTTAGCGTTTTTGGGCGAAGATCAGTGAAGGCGTGCAAGGAAACTGGACCTGCCCTCTGTTTCTTCTTCTCTCATCTTTTTTGTTCTATCGTCCCTGTGTCTGTCTCCTGCGTCTCCTTCCAGTTCTTCGCACGTTTGCTTTTATTTGTTCCTCTGTTTCGTTCCTTTGTTCTCTGGGTTTTTCTTCTCTGATTTTTCGTCCCCTCCTCCTCTGTTGCTGAGGCCTTTTTCTGAGTTTTGCTTGAGTCTTTGCAGAGCAGGAGGATTTTTGCTTGCGTTTTCTGCCTTGGTTTTTCGCTCAAACCCCCTCCTGGTTCTGTTTCATCCTCCTGCTCATTGTCTGTGTGTCTGTCTTTTTTTATTGTCTCTTGTATTTTTCTTCTGTTTCAATTCGTGCTCTGCCTTTCCCTGTTTTCTGGGTTTTTTTCTCTGGGTTTTGTTCCAGTTCCCCCCTGGTTCTTCCCCTTTTCCCTCTGATTTTCCGCCCCCTTTTATAGAGAAGCTTGCCCCTCAACCAGTCCTGCCTTTGCAGGACTGTTATGGAATCCACGAACGAGATCGTGGGCAAGAGATATGGTCCATGATCAGATTTGTTGCAGCAGATTTCCCTGTTGAACCGGCTTCATCCGCGCAAACGTAGGAGACGATGAACAATGCTTCCAAAACAGCGCCGTTCTGTCCTTAGGCATGACTGTTTTTCAATTTGGTCCCTAAACAGTTTAAACTTAACAATTGGGATCCTAATCAGAAATAATTGATTTCTAATTGTGCCTTTGGACTAAATTCAATTGAATCCTTGAGTTATAGCGCCATTTACACAACAATCCTGGGTGTTTGGACTATTCAATTTGGTCCTTGAACTTTAATTTTCTAGCAATTTTTCCTTGAATCAGCTCCAAACTTTGGTATTTTTTCAATTACACCCCTGATTCCTTTAATTAATTAAATCAAAGTTTAATTAAGTCCTCAAACTCATTAATTCTTCAATTAAACTCTTGATTTCATTAATTAAAATATTCTAAATTTTAATTAAATCAATTCTCCAATTAAGCCCTTGATTTAATTAATTAAACTAGTCAAGAGTTTAATTAAATCTTTAAACTTCCAATCATGTTGTCCTTAACCCAAATTTTAATTCATTCTCCATTTATTTTATTTTTATTTGTTTTTCATATTTTTTTTAAATAAAAAGGTCAAAAATTAGGTTATGACAGTTATTATGTTGAGGTATCCCGCTTTAAATAGAATTAAGCTTTCTTCTTCTTGGTGCATGTTCAAACCCTTATGTTCAATCGCCTTTCCTTGGTTGATTATGATTCTTGTTTGCTTGGTTAACTAGTTGATTGCTTCTTCAAAAATCTTAATTGAGTAGGACTCTTTTAGCATGGTCAATTTCACTACTTGATTGATTTCATCTCTATTCCCCTGATTTTTATAAACAATCATTATTCTCCTACATTTGACACATGGATGCTTATTTTTTTATATGTAAACAATGCCCTCATATTCCTTTAGTTTCTAAATGAAAAAAATATTTCTGCATCATATTTATACTTAAAATAGATTGATCGAATATGATGTGATAAGTGATATTGTTTAGCTAAAATCATTGATCATGTTTTAAAACACGTTTGACATGCCAAACATTTCAACCAATCAATTTAGCTGAAAAACAACATATGCTTGGGCTTTTAGGTGAAATGTTTAGGTTTCTCAAATTTCTCTTAATTCTTCATTCTCTATATGAAAAATCCTTAATCACTCTTTCATAGTTTTAGAAATTTCTTTTGTTGAGATTCAATCAAAAACCCAAAACACTCTTCTTCCTCTATAAGACTAAAATGACAGCTTTAGGCTTTATTCCACCTAAATCTATAATCATCTACCATTACCATGACTTCATATACTAATTGCCCTTTATAAACAAGACTACCATCAATGTTTACAAGAACAACGACCATTTTATAAAAAAGTTGTCTAAAGATGAAAAAGGCCAATACTTTGCCCTAAACATCAAGAAAGAACTTCCTTTCATGATGATCATGTAAATTTGAATAACTAGAAGAAAACCATTCCTTAATGATATCCAATGGTATTATCATTTAACATCTTAACGCAACATTATTTTGGCAACTAATGGAGGGTTTAAGAGATTTATAATGTAATCCATTTATCTAGACTCTTTTCCAAACCCAATAACGAGCTTCTAGCCACCCTTTCTCTATTTTGGTTAAAGTCCAACAAAGCTTTTGTATTTTGGTATGGACTGCAAACCATTACCACATATGATTTAGCCATAATGAGTGGCATTTACCTAACTAGTGAGGAACTTTATGCCTCCACAAAGATTGATAACAGTTCATTTAAAGATTTGGTAATATGCATATTTGAATTTAGCATGCTTATTAAAAGAATGAGAGAAAGAACCAAGCTTCTCACCTTTAAAGTGCATATACCTTTATGATATATTAGGTATGTGATACAGATATAAAGGATGGTGAGAATCAACAAGCATTACTACATGATCCTTTAGAGTTACCAATTGGGTGAATTATAAGGTCAAGGGTCAAGAAGATTAAAAAAGCATTAAATGGGTTGATTCAAGATATTTGAGTTAAGACAAGTGTTCAGTCTTCAACAAATGATGAACATACTTTAATCAATGTAATTAAGAAAGGAGATCGTAATAGGGCTTAAATAAAATTCATAGTAAAAAGAGGGAGACAACAAACACTATATTTTTTTGAGTTGTGGAGTCTGTATAGAGCCAAACACAAGGCTGACAACTTTTTTTTTAATGACACTTTTGGTTGCATTCTTACATTGAGTTTTGGGCTTTGTTATTTTAATTGTTATTAAATTAAATTTAATTTATTTTTGGTCTTAAGTTTAGACCATTAAATTTTAAGTCATTGGCATTGTAAATACCTTTTTGAAAGGGAGTGTAAGGGTTCCAGATTTTGATGAATAAAATTTATGTGTTTATGATAATATTTTCTTACTTTGGCTCTCTAAAGAACTGAATCAAATTGTCAAAGAACAACTGTCTTCGTGGTGTCATCCTATACTTCTCATTCACAAATTGCTATTTGTTGGGTGGGAGTTTTAGATTCCAATAGTTTTAGTGTTTAGATTCAATGTAATCTTTATGTCACATTTTCAAACTTGATTTCTTGGTTTTCTAGGAGTTGTATTATTTGTGTGTGGGTTACGTGATCGCGTGATCATGGGTGTAAACCCCAGGATAAATAAAATAAAAAAATGATGATAAATAAATAAATAATAAAATAATTGGAATCATAGTATAATGGTATGAAAAAATAATGAAAAGAATAAATTGGGAAAATAAGTGTTACAAAGATGGAAGAAGAAAAATTTTTTTGGTAAAAAATATCAAATTTTCAAATAGCAAAAATGATCCAGTCATTTTGAGAAATGGCTTGACCGATTTGTTGAATCAGTCAGACCATTTTCCAAAATGGTCAGATCGTTTTGATTTTTGTCTTTGTAAAACTGATGTGGTGCTGTTCTGGGAGAAAAGACCATTTTTCATTTTCTTCTATTCTTACACCTTTAAATGCTAAAGAGTGAAATTAAGAGTGAAAAGAGAGTGTTTTAAAATATAAAAACACATCCACTCTTGGAATTAAGAAAGATCAAAGAGAATTTGCATTCTCCCTGTGTTTGGTGCTCACGGTTCATCCTTAAGATTCATCATTACGTGCCTGCATGGCTCATACATGTTGGATTCATGGTTCACTGTTTGCTGTTGGGCCCTCTTCCTTCTTCTTATGGTGATATATGGGCCTCTGTTTAAAGCTTCGGGGCTTTTTGTATTGGGGCTGTTAATTATATGGTTATGGTCTGTATTGTCGCTTGTTGGTGGCATTTGCTTTCCTCGGTTATTCTTGACACCTGGTTCTTGGGTTCCTGAAATAACCAATGGCCTGTTTCCTTATGTTGTTTTCTTTTCTTTGTGCTAGCTGGGAGCCTGTTCCCTCTGGCTTGACCTGTACAGGTGTATAATAGGCTTGCTAGTTTTCCAGTTCATCTATCTTTTTGATATATATAATTCTAATATTTGATCCAAAAAAAAAAGATCAAAGAGAAAAAAGATTAAGTAAGATAAAAAAAAGGTGATGAAAAAAGGGGAAAAAGGGAAAAACATGGAATATTTTGAATGGTTAGGGTTTGAAGACTTGACTATCATTTAGTAAAAAGTTCTAAACTCAACCTAGCAATTTCATATGAAATGGATAGCAAATGAGGTTGAAATCATGAAATTGATCTTAGGGTTTGAAGTGAAATTTTGGAGAAAATATAAAATGATTATGAATTGATAAATTAGGTTAGATTAAGTTGTTTTGGGTATTAATTTAGGTAAAAATAATAAAGAAAATCATTGGGTACTTAAGGGCCCAATAGCCGGCTAATAAAAGGTTACATTGCATGAAGTAGAATTATATGTAGTTAAGTGATATTGTAGTAGATTAATGTATATATTATGAAAAAAAATGATTTTAATAGAGTTTCATTACGTTACATAGATTGACTTCAACGTTTATGTTTTTGAAATTTAGGGAGAATTATTGAATCTAAAGATAAATGTTATTATGAATGTTTTTGACTTCTCATGCAAATAAAGGATACATCAAAAATTTGATGAAAATGCGATAGTGTGATATAATACATGTATGACTATGATCATACAAATATAAAACTATAGATATTGATAACATTGTTATTGAGTTTTGTTAGAACTTTTTATATTTGTTAGGAAGACCATGTTAAGGAATAAATGAATTTTATATGCCTAATTGGAAGAAATTTATGTGCCTGGTTGCTTTTTTAATTGTAGTTGTTCTATGTGAGATTTAAATCAGAAATGATTATAAAAAATATAGTTTGAGAAGATATGTATGTTTACGAGTTATAAGTTTTTTTTTAGATTACTAAGAAAATGAATTTAAGGAAAAATGAAAATTCAATGAGGATTGAATAGGAAATGAAGGTTAAGATGAAAGAAATTGATTTATAATATTAATATGGGGAATGTACATAGAATGAAAAATAATATGATATATTTGTTGATACAGTAGAAGCCATAGGAGCTATGCAGACGCAGAGAGGTAACACCAGAGCTTCTGTAGCAGGTAGGTGTCATGTACCTCAACCTTTTTTTCTTTACTTAGTTTATTACAATAGTTTTGATGATGTAATGATATTCTGTGATAAAACTCTAACTTAAATCGGAAGGAATTAGTTTTTAGTAATGGAACTAATGCCCGGTAAAGGGCAACAAAATTAGATTCCTAGAAGTGAGAATAATGCTCAATAAATGGGTGAAGGAATTAGTTTTCGGTAATGGGTAACAAAATTAGATTCGCATAAGTGAGAATAATGCCTGATAAGGGGGCAAAACAATTAGTTTCTGTTAATTGGATTAATGTCTGGTAATGAGCAACAAAATTAGATTCCTAGAACTAAGAATAATGTCCGGTAAAAGGGAGATGAATTAGTTTTCGGTAATGAGACTAATGCTTGGTAATGGGCAACAAAATTAGATTCCCGGAAGTGGGAATAATGCTCGGTAAGGGGCGGTGAAATTAGTTTTTGGTATTGGAATTAATGCCTGGTAATGATCAATAAAACTTAGATTTTAGTAAATGAGAATAATGTCGGTAAAGGGCAAAAGAATGGATGAATTTTATAGGCTAACATATGAATTCTATTGATTATTGAAAAGAAATTATTGATAATGTTGAGTAACAATTTAAATATACTATTACATTTGTTTTTCCTTGCTTGATAATTTTCATGATGTAATCTTAACTAGTATTAACTACAGGTACTTTAAAATCATGAGCGGAATGATAGTTATATAGAACATCATAAGATGATTTTGTTTAACTTGTATTAGATCCCTTTTTTGTAGTGTATTGGGATTTGTAATTAAATATTAAATTGTCCCGAAGTTTATATAATTTTGAATTTGATCTAAATATGTAAAATTTACGATGCTTAGTTAGTTTTTTTTATTGTATCTGAAATAATTAATGCGTAATTAAGCTCCTTAAATTTGTTTTTTTTTTTAAGATTTGCATATTTTATATTGATAATTTTATATATGTAGTGAACCATAATGACATGTTACAAATATGATGTGTCTTAGTTATGGTGTGATAAGTCCAGGGTGATTGGACAATGAATGAGATGTAAATTGGTTAAATAATAATGTGCAACAGGCTCTAGTCGATAACTTGAAATCTTCCAATATAAAGAAAGCTCTGCTGAAATTTCAGTAGATTTTCTATTAATAGGAAAGAAGAAGGTTCATCTTAGGATTAAAAAAAACAGAGAAGAAGGTGCATCTTAGGATTAAAAAAAAAAACAGAGAAGAAGGTGCATCTTAGAATTAAAAAAAAAACAAAGAAGAAGGGATCTTATGTAAACATATAGTATATCATGAATACACTTTTAAAAGGATTGTCAATATTTAAGATTGTCCTTGTTGTTACCCATTTTTGGGTCAACAAAAAAAAAAATGAAAATGAGAAAATACAAAAAAAAAATATAAAAAAATATTCAAAAGAAATCCAAAAAATAATAGGAGCGAGAAAATGATGCTGAAATGCTAAAAAAAAGACAAAATTGGTTGAGAAGGTTCAAAAATGCAAAATATTAAAATTTTACAGTATATTTTTGACTAATGAGAGCCCTGTTGACAAATAAAATTCAAGTTGAGAAAAAAAAGTTTAAAATCAGATGTTTATGGACTCAATTAAATTTTATCTAAGGTTTAATTGAATTTATGGAGGGTTTGATTACAAGAAAAAAATGATTTTTAAGTCAATTTAGGCTTTTATTGGAAGAAATTAAAGTTCTGGGGTCTAATTATAATTTTAAAGAGTTGATTTGGTCAAATCAGGGGCTTAATTGCATAATTATTGAAGTTTGGTGGTGAATTAGAGACTTGAATGAAACAATCTGAAATGAAGGACCAAACCAGAAAAGGCAATAAAAGCAAGGGATCCAATTACAATTTATCCGGAGGGCTTGATTACAAAATTGTAAGAACATCCAAGGACCAAATCAGAAATATCCATTTTGATAGGACGACGGCGCCGTTTCAGAGCACTATTTCATCACCTTTCTTCACAGCCGTTTCAGCAGAGAGTGGAGCCATTTCAACAACAAAAATAGCAGATTGCTTCAATTATGGGGAATGTTTCACGGCTACTATTCCTCTACATGCCGTTACCAAGCCGAATGTTGCACCACAGGGCATTCATTGGCTTATAAAAGCCAGAGAAAGACGATGAATGGGGGGGTAGAAACACTGGGGGGCAACGAGACAACGAGGGGAGAAAACAGAAAAGGCAACAAGAAAAAGAAATAAAAACCAGAGAGGAGTGTAAAGAAGAGAGAGGCAGAGGGAGGGAGCAGGAAGAGAGAAAGCAAAGAGAAGGCGAAACCAACAGAGGAGAACGAGATAGCAAAGTCAGAAAACGCGACACCGACAGAAGAGTTGAGCCACCATCTGCTCTTTTCTCTTCCAGAACGAAGGAAATACCAGAGGAAGCCACCATCACCACCGGCTTCACTTTCTTCAGAACCAGGGAACCAGCAGAGGAGGCCAGCATCACCATAGGATTTTCCTTCTCAAGAATCACGAACCCAGCAGAGCAGCACAACCATCGGCCTCCTTTCTCCAAAACCAGTCTCCAGAACGAAGGAAACAACAGAGGAAGCCACCATCACCATCGGCTTCACTTTCTTCAGAACCAGGGAACTAGCAGAGGAGGCCAGCATCACCATAGGCTTTTCCTTTTCCAGAATCACGAAGCCAACGAAGTAGGTTAGCACAACCATCAGCTTTCTTTCTTCAAAACCAGGTCTGTTTCTCTTCCATTCTCCAACTCTGCAAAAAAGATGCATGTTACTGTGCGAAGGTAATTTAATTACCTTCACACAGTCCATGCACGCGTGCTTTAGGTTGTTTATCCGGGTCACTGGTTTGGTCCAGTGACCCAGCCAGGCCTGCGGGGTCCAGCCCTGCCCCATGGGGCGGGCTGGGCCCAGCAAAAAAAAATCAAATATGTGATTTTTTCAAAATATTTTATTGTATTTTGATCAATATTGGGCGGGTTAGACCCAGCAAAAAAAAATCAAATATGTGATTTTTTCAAAATATTTTACTGTATTTTGATCAATATTGGTGTGTATTTTTATATTGTAAAGATACAAATCCGGTATTAAAATACCAGGTTTTTTTAAAAAATTTTTTGTTTTCATGCATACGGCCAAGTCTCTCAAATATATATATAAATATAATTCATATTGTATTTTCATATAACAAAGAAAATTTCAAAAATATGTATCATCATGTATTTTGGCTTTAATAACCAGTTTATTAAAGTCACGAGAACTAGGCCAATATTCCAAAAATTTCAAAAAAAATTATTTTGTTTTCTTTTAATATCTGGGGTTACAACCTTATATGTAAGATGTATTCTAGATATTAAATTCTTTGGTTTGTCGTCAGAATTATCCGATAAGATAAGGATTTCCTAATCGAGGAGGACTTTTCTTAAACCATAGACGGACCAACAACTAGAAAACATGACAAGACCTTAGATTTTATCAGACAATAAAACAATGAAGCTTACCTTAGGTAGGACGTATTTGGGGTGCTAATACCTTCCCTTTATGCAACCAGTCTCCGTACCCGATCTCTGAGACTAGTTAGGGTTCCTAGTAACCAAAATACTAGGTAGCGACTCCCATTCTATTTTTCTATTAATAAAAGACAAGAATTTCTTGTCTCCTTATATTTGCCACATTAGATAAGATTTTAAATGTGGATGTTTTCGCCGCGACGCTGCACACGTGCGACAGTCCATATAGTTGTTAGTGATATTATGGTAACGATTATGTATATATAAAATTTGTATTTTTATGTTTGTTTATACAACTGAGAAAAGGTTACAAAGATAAACCAATACAGATATGCTTACCATGTATGCTATCTTTTGTGAACTTTTAAAGGTATATTTTTTTGACACCTCAATCATGATACTAGATGTTTATTTACTTAGTTTTTGTACTAGGTGGACCTTTGTACAAGTTTGTTAATGATGTAGATTTACCATTTTTTAGAATTAATAAATTAAAAAGAAAAGCAAAATAAAAAAAATCTTTTGTGAGATGGATATTTATGCAATGGTAAGGTAGCATCATTAAAGAAAATGAAAATAATTTTGAAATAGGATGGTAAAAACAATTCCCCTTTTTCAACATACTTAACGATTTTAAAGAAGAAAATCATAATAAATTATGAGGTGTTACAAATTCAACTTAATTATAATAAAAAAAATCAAAATGAAAACATGATAAATCCCAAAAATGCTAGTTAAAATTTGTTTCCCTTTTAAGTGCAATGTAGTTATTTTATTGTGCTTAAAGAATTGAAAAAACTAAAACGTCACTGGAAGGTAGTTTAATATTTTTTTTTCCTTTATAAGGTAACTAAGTTCTTTTACCTTGCTAAAAATATAAGAAGATATATTTGTCCTTCAACAATAGGATAACAGATAATGGATCATGTGGAAAAGACTGTTTTACTAAATTAATTATTTTTGTTTGGGAAAGGCATAATAGTCATTTTATTATTTTAATCCATAGTAAATTGTATGTTGTCTAAAGTGAAAGATTGAGCTCTTTTATTTATTTATTTTTATTATTATGTCGTTAGCAATTGAAGAAATTATTTTTTTTCATATTTTTTATTTGATACAAAATATCATGAATCCCTTTTGTTTGAGGAATTCCTTTTTAATTTTATCATAGAAAGGTGGTTTTAAAGTTTTCTATGTAAACCTTTTAGTTGAAAGAGAAATAAATGAGATAAGACAACAACTGAGGATTCATATTAATGATTTAAAGACTTTTGATATAATTCCTTTTTTATCCTTTGTTTTCTAGTTTGTTGTTGGAATCAAGGTTGTCAATTCCGGTCATTCTGTTTTGTCCGGAACGGCTGAAACATTTCATACCCATTTAAAAAATCGAACAAAACGGAACAATTATCATCTCATTTCAAATCTCGGTCTGTTTTGGATTTTTCAGTTAAATTTCGGCCGGAATGTTCCGGTTTCATTCCACATGTTCCGTTCTGATTTTGAAAAGTCATTGAATCAAATTAAACCTTGTTCCATTTAATTAATTAAACCATCCAAATATAAAAAGCTCTTTTTCATTACTATTTTCATTAACAATGATATTAATTTTTTAAAATTAGATTTATCACTAATATATATGGTTTATATTCATGTTGTTTTTTTTCAAGTTTATACTTTGTAGGAATTTGAGCAAAACAAAAGATGCTTTAGATCAATTAGCCTTGATCATAACATTGACCTAGCTTTATATTTAAAATATTTGTTTTAAAATATTTTATTTTCATAATATTTTAATATTTTATTTAAATTGAATTACTTTAAGTTAAAGATCTATTTAATCTTAACTATTTAGAAATATTTTAAATTTTAAAATTATATTTGTTTGACATGGTTTATATTTATATTTTAATATTTTATCTTAAATTTGAATTTTGTTACTGAAAATAAAATGTTAACAAGATAACAAGGAGGTTAGCTGTAAGCCTATAATTTATGAAGTTTTAGGAGGCTATCTAGCAGGTAATAGGGGATTAGCGAGGATTTATTTCTAGAAGCCTAATCCATGTTTTGAACGGGTGATTAAGAAGGAAACACATCCTAGTACAAATTTTACCATTTGTTACTGAATTTAGAAGGTGTTTCAAAGTTGATAATGATTATTTTTTAAAAATATTTTTTTATTTTTTAAAATTTATTTCTCACATTAAAACAATTTAAAAACATGAAAAAATTATTTTGAAGCAATTTTAACAAAAAAAAAAACATATTGAAAATCACTCCCAAACACCTCCTTACACAAAATAGATGAGCTTACTTACATTTAAGAATGAACACTACCTCAAACCTAAAATTTTAGACAAATGAGTTGTAGATTCATCTTATATATAAACACATCTCGTTTTCTATTCCTTTAATTATGGTCAAGGCATAAGGGCCTCCAGTTTGGGCTTGAATGCATGAGGGCAACACACAAGAAACATCATCGTTTTCAACAAATAGTTACTACCAACATAAGCACCTAATATATGTTGGTTGAGAAGCTTACAGGTAATAATATCACCACAAGATGAGCAAGTGCATGCTCATGTTACTGAGAGGAATCAACGTCTCTAGCTTACGGCTGAAGACGTTGATCGAAGTTCAAGTAGGCTACTAGTGTGTGTCTCTGTGTTTGAGAGATCAAATCAATATATACTCTAATTAAAAACAATTAGGTAGAAATAACATATATATAGAGAGAGAATAAAATACAAAAGTGGCATAAATTTAAAATGCTCCAACATCGTCCGAAGCATCAGCTCATGATACACACCTCTAGGAGAAATAATAGAAGCACACCTACAGTAGAAATATATAATAAAAGCACACCTGCATAAATGATCGATCTCCACACTTGTAGCCATAGGTAGCACACCTATAATTCCTTGTACATCACATTAAAGACGGAACTAAACAGCTAGAACAACAATCAAGGGATGCCGATGATGGGAAAGAAAGGAACATAGTAACTTGATGGTGCAAGGCCCCATTCCCTTGGCAGAGGCAGGTCAATTGTTTTGGATGAGCCAAACTGGTTTGAGACTCCACATTTTCCACCTCCTGCATAACATGTAGAGGAGAAGGCAAGAGGAGTGGAGATGGTGTACGAGTTAGAATCATGGGTTTGAACAATCTTGGACACCATGTTTTGTCTTGAGACATAGAGCTGAGTTGGACCACCGAGAAGCTTAGCTAGGCAAATCAGAGGAGTTGCTGCCGTTGAGGTGCCTGGAGGAAGCTTAACTTCAAAGGAACCATCGCTTTGTGTGGTTGTTGTGGCCAGCTTTCTTACTTTGTCACACTTCACTCCAACCTTAATCTCTGAAAATTAATACAAGTAGGAAATCAAATCAGAAACATGCACTTAAAGAACATGAAAATGTTAGCGTTGGGACAGACCTGAGTAGTCATAATGGCCACCGCAGTCAAGGCAAGACACTTTGCCTTTAAGAACTTGACATGTTGAAAGCTGAATCCCTGAGAGAGCCAATGCAAGAAGCAATACTATAGTGAGTGGATGAAACGCCATTGAAGAAAAATTATATGAGAAGATAGTGTGAATATTGCAGCCTATAAATAAACCCAGGGACAGGCAGCGGAAACCATATTCAATGAAGGGCCCCCAAGTCACAGTAAGTAGTTGGTGTTGATAAATTGTGCAATTTATTTCACTTCCCTACTTCCCGTGAAAAACTTACCACGAAAGGTCAAAAGATTCTTTGTATCTTACAATATCTGGTGGAAACAAGTTCCGACATTAATTTAAAGAACCAAAGACTACATTGTTAGTTTAATAATTGATGATGTTATAAAGTTAAGATTTATGTTGTTGGATTGTTACACCCGAACATCGCGGTAATCGATTAAAAATTAATCTTGAGTGAAAAAACAACAGATATCTAACATCTTGTTTTTTTTGTGAAAAAAGTCTTGTTCAAGGAGTCGCCACCTAATATTATGGTCACCAAGAACCCTAACTGGTAAACAGAGATTCTATGGTACGGGACTGGTTACGTAAAAGGGAAGATGTTATCACTCCTTAAGCGTCCTACCTAAGACAAGCTGATTGTTGGTTTTGTCTAAAATTGCTAAAAATTTTGTTTTCATTTTCCTTTTCTATTATTCCTTTCATGTTCCTGACTCTAGCATCAATGAACAATTCCTACGAATATTTTCAACTTTGGCATTGAAAAATATCGTGCAAATCCAAAAATATGATACTCCTGACTCTGGTGTCAGTGAATATTTTCGCAAAAATTGATTTTGAAAAAGAAATTTGCTATGTCATTTTTCTTATTTATCCTTTATTATTATTGGCCCTTTTTAGATGGAAATAAAAAAAATCATTGCACGACATATTTGCATTTAACAGTGATAGTCCACAGATTGAGCACATAGCTAAAAAATAAAAACAAAACTCAAAGAAAAAAAATCAACGCGCAAGTGGCCCACAAATAAATCAACGAAGATCCCCAAATATTTTTGGAATTTTCTGATATTAAAACGGGGATCGTTTGGCCAAATATCAAATTAGAATGGACATAAAAATTATAGTCAAGGCATAATGGTGTGCTTTGCCGAACACATCCTTAGTAAACACAATTTGAGCCGGATGGGCCTAAAGCCCAGACCCGGCCAATTATTTTTTTACTTTTTTTTTAGGCTGGGTCTAGCCCAACCGTATAGGTTGGACTAAACCCAGCTACCAACCCGGTTACTAGTTCAAACCAGTAACCCAACCGATTTAATACAATCCACACTATATATATATCTTACGAGTAAGTTCAATATGAACATAGCCCACTCATATCATAAAATTTAAAAGAAAAAGGAATACTAACATGCAAAGAAAGCATTACAACATAATAAGTGTTCTTAAACATTTCAAAAGGGTTAATTACAAGACAACTAAAGTACTACATGCTAAGCTGAACTTTTATAAATACATCAAGGTTTACATAAAAGCATGCTACATAAACGCGTTAATTTCCTTTTGTTTAAGTTAAATATTTACATAAGCTTGACAAAGTAGAGTCCTAAACTAATGATATCCCTGGTTTGATGGACCTATTATATAAATAAACATACCATTATATTGATAAAAGAAATATACATATGCTCATGTAATGTAGATGAAAGAAGTATTAATTTTCTATTGGATCCATAAGAATTCTAACAGACAACTTATATTTTGCTTGTAAATCTTTTAAACCCAATTAACACACATTTGTATATTCTTAATTTGAATACTCTTATTTACTTGCATGAACCGGGTGATCTTGCAAAGACAAATCTTGGATTCATTTCCCAGCAATCCTATCACGGTTGTCATTAGCCGAAGCTAATCTTGTAATCCATTTCCCGGCAATCCTATCATATATGCCATTAGCCGAAGCTAATCTTGTAATTCGTCTCCCGACAATCTTTGACAATCCTTTCACGGATGCCATTAGCCAAAGATAATCTTATAATTCGTCTCTTAACAATATTTTCACGGATGCCATTAGCCGAAGCTAATCTTGTATTTCATCTCCCAGCATTCTTATCACAGATGTCATTAGCCAAAGCTAATCTTGTAATTTGTTTCCCAGAAATCCTACAACTAATGCCATTAGCCGAAGCTAATCTTGTAATTCATCTCTTGACAATCCTTTCACGGATGCCATTAGCCGAAGCTAATCTTGTAAATATGCTAGATTTTATTTACATTGAACACGATATTTATTGTAATTGCATTCATTAGAAGAATTTTAAATTTTATAAGTGCAAAAAGGAAGGAAAATCATACACCTGATCCACCTGTCTCGTGACCCCCCCAACAGAAGATCCAATCTTGGTTGCTCCTCCTGAATCACAAGGAAGTTTTTGGTTGTTGTTCCTTCAAGCCAATATTATAGAGAATCCATATTCATTCATTACTCATATGTTACTTTCTATGCATCTTCATTTCCTTAAAAGAACAAGCATACATATATCATGTATATTTTCAAAGTTAGTATCTCAATGTAGAAGTGTTTGTATGACTCAATTCTTTTATATTCTTACATATAATATTCATGTAAAAGTCTAATGTTATTGTCCAACTTTGAACTGTTATTGTCCAACTGTCCAACTGTTGTTGTCCAACCGTTACTGTCTAAACATTGAACTGTTATTGTCCAGCTGTTGCTGTTTAGACATTGAACTTTTACTGTCCATCTGTTGTTGTCCAACTGTTACTGTCTGAACACTTATCAGATTTTTAACTATATCTAGAGTTCTAGAACTCCATTTTAAATGAGATTGATTTCGTTGGAAAGCTAAGCACGAGGCTACAAGTTCTCTGAAGGAAGGGAAACCCAGTTCTGCCTTCAAGATAGTCAAAATTGCTCATCAACTAATCAGTCCTACTGCCCTAGAGAATCAGTCACGACTCAGTCTCAGTTGGTAACCTATAACTGGAGTTCTGCATCTCTAAATTGAGCAAGACCAGTTTTTTTTGTTAGCTAACATCCAAATCTACAATTTCTATGAAATAACCCGACCCTAATTCCCTCGTCCTCCTACCCGAAACCTTACCAAAAGTCAGGAGACAAGTCTGTTCAGATTTGCCACCCCCTTTCCTTCACACAATACTTTCATAAACGACATACCGCACATGAATTAACTTAATTTTAACAATAAGTACCTTTTTCCCCTATTCATGTCTAGGAACCCTAACCTATAGTTCAATATCAAGGTATCAATTTATTATCGAATTAAAAATAAATTTTTAAGATCATGTTTAGAATACCTTATCCGGTACGAATTAAGATTTTGATCTTCAACTAGTTGAAGATTTTCAACTCCTTCCTTTCTTTTCTTCTTGTTTAATTTCTTATTAATCTCTTGCTCACAAGTGTTTATTTCATCTATAAACCCTTAATCTTTGATGGGTTTTTGAAATTTTAGTGTTTCTCTCTTGATTTTGCAAGAATGGGTATAAAACTCCATATTTTCTCTCCTTATGGTTCCTACAGATTTTTGGTGAGGAGAGAGTATTTATACTCTATATTTTCTCTTATTTGCATCTAGGCCCCATTTCCTTTAAATTTCTGAATTCCTGTCTTTTATTTAACCATAAGCATGAATTTCTTCACTTTTATTTCTCAGGTAGTTAGTTTTTAATTTAAACAATCTTTATTTATTTTTATTTTTATTTTTCCGGGGTTTACAAAAATCTCGAAAGGGCAGCATGGGGTCCGATGTTCCCAAAATAGGCCCATAAAAGTTGCATGGGCCTATGGGCATTGGGCCCAGACACGTTGCATATGCTCTTAATTTTTTAGGTCTTCGGGGGTTTTTATCCTTAAATTAGGCTCAAAACAATAAGGAATTTTGTTTTGAAAACTACTAATAAATCTTGATCCATTACTAATCAAAGAAAATTTAACCCAATTTTTAAAAAAGAAATAAAACTAAATTTATTTAATTAAAGTTTAATTGTTAAATCTAAGTTTTAGATCAAATAACAAATTATAAACTATAAAAAGTAAAATGAGCATTGATAAAAAGTAACATATAAAAAAACTAAACTAGTACGCCAACAAAAAAAATTTAAAACTTCAATTATTAACAAATTAAATCATATTTATCTATTGAAGTGCATATTATACGATACAATAAAAAGATGTTATTGTTGCTAGATAAAACTTTCTAACCAATTAGTGTAAGTAGTAAATGCATATTTTCTCTAGTGATTCAATAATTATACTACTTAAAATCGATGCACTTCAACACTAAGACTAAGTATCTCAAAAAAAAAAAAACAATAAGACTAGGTAAATTTAAGAAAATTGACTGTTTTTATCTCAGCATAAAAACTAGAATAACCATAAAATATAAAAGTTGAGAAAGATAATTTAGAAAGAATAATTTCTTTTTGTTGATTTTTTAGAAACCAACAACAACCTCTATATACAAGCCTTGAAAGAGAATAAGAGTTTCCTTCTTTTTTTTATGTGGAAGAAAGGCTACACACACATATAGATCTTGGAAGAAAGGAAGAATTTTTGTTTTTCTAATGTGGGATAAAGATAATATACACGTACATATAGGCCTTGAAAGAGAAGAAGAATTTCTAATTTTTCTAACGTGGGAAAATTATATTATTGGATTTTGGTATTTTTCCAACTCCACCAAGGATTATTTGAAATCAATTTTTCATTCACCTAAAATTAGTTTTAGACGCTATAGTATTTCATGTTATAGTATTCATGTTGGAGAACATTTTTCAAACAAAGTTTTAATAAAAAAAGAAAGAAAGATGGATATCACTTGTAATTAGGCCTTAAATGTGCCTAAACCATGTCTAAAAAATAACTTTTTCAACAATCCCCCATAAGAATGGATATTGATTGACCAATATATGAAGAAATATAGAATTATAAGGAGAAAGTGAATTGGTAGGTTATTATATCATAAATATGTAACTTTTAGCTTTGAACATTCATTATGAAATACTATTGAATTTATTTAGCGAATTAGAAAATATGATATCTTTAACTATTAAGCCTTTCGTGTAAACTAACATAATAAACTCGTATTCTTCTTTACATCAAATTTTCTTTAGTTCTCATGGTTGTGCTCATTTTAACCTTGAACAACTCCTGATTTTCTAAGTGCTCTAAAGAATTCCACCTTTTTGAAATTTGAAAAAAAAAACCCAACAAATTTCTCACTCATATATATATATATATATATATATATCTTTCATTGGATTTATTCTGTTGTACTTCATTTAATATACAAAGAGATGAAAATCATTAAGAATATAACTCATATTCTTATGTTGCAACTAAATCCCTTTTTCTTTATTGTAACTCACATTATCATGTTGCAACTGACTCCTTTTTTCATCGTAGAAAGAAGTAAGAAATAATTATTTTTGAATGCTATTAAAAATGTTACATGACTTAGTTTTTCTTTTGAA
>Ga0325411_1002843_pt1 | contig 19538 bp, 11 predicted proteins | sample PopdelMetagenome_13_FD_206181 | JGI IMG/M metagenome (GOLD analysis project Ga0325411, IMG submission 206181) | Populus deltoides microbial communities from Bellville, Georgia, United States - Xylem-PdIQD-R4 | ecosystem: Host-associated > Plants > Phyllosphere > Stem > Wood/Secondary xylem...
CTCAAACATGGCCCCTCAACTTTTTTTTTTTGTAAATTTTGATTTTTCTTATTGTTTTTTTTTATTTTTTGAAAACAAGCAATATCAACGTCGACTCAATAAGAAAAATCAATTATTTTAAAATTGACGCCTTAAAAGTCAAACGCGTTCAAAAGACCTTTGAAAAATTTAAATTCTTTTGAGACGATGCTGAAAATGCTAAAAACGATGCAAATATATTAAAAAATATATTTTTTGGATTTTCGTTGTTTTTCGCTATTTTTGGATTTTTCAAAAATTTTATTAAAAAAATGGGTCAAAAATTGGGTAGCAACAACAGTCACACAAATTAATTAGCTTGATTTAAATAAACAAGATAATAAAGAGCAAACAAGTGGTCGATCCCACGAGAAAGGTTTAGTTCAGATTTTTATGCTAGATCATATGCAATAAGAGGGAGTTTTAAGGTTATCTAGGCTATAGTAGAACAAAACAATCAAGCTAAATTAAATAAATTAGAAAACTATCAAAAGAACAAACATTGGTTTCAAGTAGACTTCCACCTATAGAAATCAGAACCGATCATTCATCATTTCTTCTCTCTAAGGGTATTCATCCTTGCCCTCCTCATTCTGCTGTTATGGACCACCACCAATATTAGCCTTCCAATTGGGTTTCGAATGGCCAAATGGTTAGCTTTGTTGAATGGTACCCTTTCATTTAAGCTATTTCTCCACCTTCATGAACATATGCATCATAACCTCTAACTCCATATAATGATACAACCCCATAATATGAGCTATATCATGATTAACGCCATTCATGAATATAGCCATAGTAGCATCTATATCCTCCTCAATATTAGCTCGAATGATAGCAAGTTCCATCTCCTTGAAATACTCTTCAACATTCTTTGTACCTTGAATCAAACTCTGCAACCTTTGATACAATTCTCTATAATAGTGGCTAGGTACAAATCTCCTCTTCATAAAGGATTTCTTCTCATCCTAAGTATCAACTTGCCTTTTATAATTTCTCTTGCAGTTTGTCACTAACTGATCCCACTATAAGATGGCATAGTCAGTAAGAGCAAACATAACAAACTTGACTTTCTTGTCCTCTAGATAATTGTGACACTAAAAAATTAACTTCACCTTCTTCTCTCATTCTAAATAAACTTTAGGATCATTCTTCCCCTGAAAAGCCACTATTTTCATCTTAATTGTACCCAAATTTTCACCCAACTCAACATTATGGTCTCGGTACCTATAATTACACTTTTGGCCAAAATTATCACCATATTATTCTCTTACAAACTGACATTTCCGCTACTTTCCAAAACATTCCCCGTGTCCCACGGACATTTTTTCAAAATCTACATCACTCATGTTTGTATTATCAGCCACAAACTCATTCATATTAGTGTTAACTTGCCTAACAGCCCTTATAATATTAATTTATATTCCCTCAAGCCTAATTTGAACCTTACCATGATAATTAACATGTTTCCTCTCCAACCTATCTCTAAATTCATTGGCCATCTGATCCATTTACTGATTCATAATGCGTAATTGAGTTACAATTTCATTGTCTCCTCTCTGTGGTGCCATGTTGTTGCTTGCCTCTTGTAAATCCCGAGATAATCAAGGCTGGATTAAATTAAAGAAAATAAACTAAACTAAAAAGAAGTGGGGATAAAATGAATACACTTAAAGAAAATGGGGCCTAAATGCAAATAAGAATAATTATAAAGCATAAATACTACTCTTCTTACCAAAAACAAATCTGCAACTATCATGAAGAAAGAAGAGAGGGAGTTTGGGTATCTATTTTTACAGATCAAGAGAGAAACACCAAATTTCAAGAACTCATCCAAGATTAAGGGTTATAGGTAAAAATAAACATTGGTGGGCAAGGGATTAACAAGAAAAATTGAACAAGAAGAGAAGAGGGGAGGGTCGGCTGTCATTAGAAAGAAAAAGAGGGATCAAGACCTTGCTTCGTATCAGGTAAGATATTCTAAACATGGTCTTATGAGTTGTTTTAAAGTCGATTATGAATTGATGCCTAGATATTAAATTATAGATTTGAGTTCTATAACTCTAGATATAGTTAAAAATCCGAGGAGAGGTCAGACAGTAACAGTTAAAAAACGAGACAATAACAGTTGGACAGTAACAGTCTAAGTGTTTGTTGATGAACGATTTTGACTATCTTAGAGGCAGAACTGGGTTCTCCTTAAATCATAAAACTTTTATCCTCATGTCTTAGCTTTCCAACGACACTAATCTCGCTTGAATCAGAGTTTTATAACTCCAGATATAGTTAAAAATCTGAAGAGAGGTCAGACAATAACAGTTCAAAAACGAGACAGTAGCAGTTGGACAATGACAGTCCAAATATAAAGAAAGGAATGATAACTGGGGTTGGACAAAGAACGACAATAATAATGGGTGAAATGAGAAAAACATAGAATATTAAGAAATGACTGAAAGAAAGACTTACTGGTTGTTGATATGGTTATTATAAAACATATCTTTGAATGAGAAAAATTTATGAGATAAACCTGTGATTTGCAGGAGGGACCACAGGCGTGGTGCAACAGCAGCAGCAGGGGAGCATGAGTAGAGCTTCTATTGCAGGTAGGTGAATCACACATTTACCTTCTAGTTAAATTTCATGATTTAATATATATTACTGATGTGAAATGTGAATTACTGAATGTATGTGTACTCAAGGGGAAAGGTTGTTGTGTGAATTGTTAAGTGATGAATTATCACTGACAAATGAAATATGAGAAGTGTGATTTTGAGGCGTAAACTAGCATACATTTAGTGTATGTTAGGATCCCGGGTAAGGGGATCGCCACGTTTGGACTACCATACATTTAGTGAATGTTAGGATCCCGGGTAAGGGGATCGCCATGTTTTGGCTAGCATGCATTTAGTGTATGTTAGGATCCCGGGTAAGGGGATCACCATGTTTTAGCTAGCATCCATTTTGTGTATGTTAGGATCCCTGGTAAGGGATCACCATGTATTGGCTAACATACATTTAGTGTATGTTAGGATCTCGGGTAAGGGGATCACCTTGCATCGACTCCTACGGGATGATGATGATGATGATACTAGTGAAAGGGGTATCGGTAATGTGTCAAACAAAGATAATCATGTTTGATCTTATAAAGTCTGGAATGGAGGTTAATAGTGAAAGAGGAAACAATTATTTATAGTTGAATAAGAAAGAGATTCTAATGAAAATCAGAAAGAAGAAGTGAACAAAATATGAATGCATGTTACCCTGTTGAAATTGTTAGATATTCATGTTATTATTTTTATGTGATATTCACCTTTCAATAATATGTATTTTGTTTCAGGAACATCACATGCACGACATGAGTAGATCCTAGCTTATGTTACCTTCTTGTATTTTAGGTTATAGGGGGTATACCCTTGTATTTTGTAAACATGAAAATATTTGTATAACTTAATTTGTATAATTAATGTTTAAAATTGATTGAATGAACTTAATCTTTGTAGTTCATATAACCATTTTTTCATGTCTAAGTATTTATTTTTTTATCTATCCATAATGATATTTTGTTATATAATGTATATCATGAATATTGTGGGTAATAGGTGTGAGAATATTTGTGGAAATTGAAACCCAAGATGATTGGGTCGAGATTAAGTTATGAGATGTGAGTTATTAAAAGTGTAAATAGGTTACATGTCGATAACTTGGGACCTTCCGGTATAGGGGGGACTCCGTCGAAATTTCAATAGATTTTAATATGAAAACCATATATATATATATATATATATATATATATATATAGGGGAAGAAAAAAAAATTCTCTATTTTTGGTTGACATGAGAGGGTTATTTTTATCCCGGAATTGGGGGATGTTACACCTCCAACATCTTTAAATTTGAAAATTGGTTAGTTGGCAAGAAATTTGAATTCCTTATCCACTCCCTCATGTGCTTACACTCCTCTCATGTTTCACTCAAATATTCTTGCGACGTCTTTTTCCTCTCATTTCACCTTTCTTCGACTCTTACAGAACTAAAATCAACACCAAATATAACAGCCTTAACAACGTATCCAAATATGTGTATATGACTCAAGAAGCAAGTAAAATATAAACAAGCAAAGATGCAACTACAATTATAATTTCGTGAGTAGCAAGCGAATTTGTATGAAAAGTGGATGTTTTTGAAGACACAAAAGAAAAAGATGCAAACGTTATATTGAAAAATTTAAATGACACCTAAATATATCAACTACAATATTATTATACTGTTATAATTGAAAAATAACAGCAGCAAAACAAGTTTGAATTACTGACATGAATTAACGTGAATTAAACTTGTTACGACAAGTTCCAATCCCGAATTTAGTTCCTCTAGCAAAAGAACTTCAAATGACCTCAAATAATATATGGGGTGCGATCAGAACCTTAAAACCTAGTATATAAAATCTGACAATTTTCTATATTTATTTCACTCGAGATTCCTTTCTTATACAAATCTGACTTGTTACGATAATTTTTAATCCCGGTCTTGATTACTATATCAAATGATCTCCAAATGAGCTCAAATTTTACATGGGGTGTGATTAGGAATCCTAGAACCAATATATATAATTGGAGAATTTTATGAATTGGTTTGGTCCAAATTACCCCTTGTTTGTGTACGAGGGTAGATTCGATAAAAGTGACTTTTGGATGTTCTGTTCTTCTTTTTTTTTTACTCTTTATGCTAATGATATATTCCGAGATAACAACAAACTGAAATAACACCATTGCGTTTCAAGTAACCCTAGAAACAAATAATATCCATGACTCTGTTATTCACTCTTCCTTATTCTTTTAAAACTAAACCTATCCAATCGCTTTATCTAGCTAGTGACTGTGAAAACAATGTAGAGGAAAAGATCATTGTTGAAATTGACTATTTAGAACTAGAGATCAATTAATAGTAAAGTCTCACATTTTCTAAGATAATGTTTCTACATAAAATAATAAGAAACAATGATCTGCATAGAAATTGCCTTATCTAGAAAATGACTTTGAAGATAATGCATAGAAAATGACTTTGAAAATAATAATAAAGTCTCACTATTAAAAATGGTATTCACTCTTCCCGATTATTTTGAAGTCAAACTTAACCAACTACCTTATCTAAACAATGACTTTGAAGATAATGCATAGAAAAAGGTAGGGGTAATTGAAATCAACTAGGTAGGACTAGTGGGAAATCAGTAGCCAAGTCTCATATTTACTAAGTCAATGTTGGTTATAAGTCATCATTTGAGACCTTTATAAATCAATACAAGTTTCAATAGTGTACCAGTATAGGGATTTTGGTCAATAATAATACAACATTCAATATTATGCCATTATCCTTAATCAATACCATTGGTCATGATATAGATGACATGATCCCATTCGAAGTGATCATGTTAGATTTTATAAGAGGCCTAAAAGACACTATAGTAGTGTTGCAAATAGATCCAACTATTAAGTCCAATACCTCTAACACAACTTTCTTTATAATAGAAGCAAAGACAAGTTCCAACATCTTGTGTCATAATCTATTTTTGGGTTATTCCCTAAATTCACTTCCTTTTCTTCCAAAAAAAAAATAAAATAAAGACTGGCAACGTGAAGAAAGAAAGTCGAAAAGGATCTCAAACATATGGGCAAATCAAGCTACAATTTTGGATGAAATTTGAATCCTAATTGTACCCCCACTATACCTAAGACTGAAGAAACAATGTAGATTAAAGGTCAAATTAAATGATTATTGGACGAATCTGCATAAAAATTAAGTCCAAATGCATAATTAAATTTTTAATAAGACAATTTGATTTAATCATGAGCCAAATTAAAGTTTAATTATGTTTGACAATTAATTTGAGCCCAATTAAAAGATTTAATCAAGTGCAAAGACTTAATTATACTTTAAACGAGTAAAATTAATTTTATTAGGAGCTTAATTGGTGAAAAATTAAGTTCGGGAGCCTAATTTGGGCTTAATTGAGAAGATTGAAATTTTAAAAAATCAAATTTAATTTCTACCAAGTCAATTGGTTGAAATCAAGGGCAAAATTGCAAGGAAATCAAAGTTTTGGGGTTAATTAAGGGCTAAATTAAAGAAATTCACAACCAAGGATCATTTTGCAAAAGACACCAAACTCTAGGGACCCAATTGACGAGAATCAAGGATCAAATTGATGAAATTTGAAAGTTTAATAGTAAATTAGGGGTTAAATAGAATAAATACGAGACCAAGGCCTGAAATGGAAAAGGCAATCAACTTTAGGGCTGACATTTAATTTTGACGGGGACGCAATTGAACTGATTCTTAATGTAACAGTCTGAACTGTACGACTCAATCAATATTAAAAGATCCCAACATATCCTCTTTATTTGAAGGTAACTTTTTATTTTTTTTCCAAAAATTCGGCAGAGTTTCGTTTGTATTGAGGACAACCTAAGTTATCGACTACTATCAATTTACTCAATCAACCAATCATCATAAGGTCCCATAATTCCGGACCTTATATCAAACCTCATAATTCCACACCTCATACAATCCACACAATATATATATCCTACGAGTAAGTTCAATATGAACATGGTCCAAACATCATATCATAAAATTTAAATGGAAAGGAATATTAAAATGCAAAGAAAGTATTTACAACATAATAAGTGTTCTTAAATATTTCATAAGGGTTAATTACAAGATAACTAAAATACCACATGCTATGTTGAACTTTTATAAATACATCAAGGTTTACACAAAAATATACTACATAAACACGTTAATTCCCTTTTGTTTAAGTTAAATATTTACACAAGCTTCACAAAGTAGAGTCTTAAACTAATGATCTTCCTGGATATTTGATGGACTTGTTACATAAATAAACATATCATTATGTTGATAAAGAATATATATGCTCATGTAATGAATATGAATGAAGTATTAACTTTCTATCGAACCCATAAGAATTCTAACAGAGAATTTATATTTTGCTTGAAAGTTTTTTAAACCTAATTAACACTCATTTGTATATCCTTAATTTGAATACTCTTATTTACTTGCATGAACTGGGTGACCTTGCCAAGTCTAATTTACTGGATGCCATTAGCCGCAGCTAATCTCATCTCCCGGCAATCCTATCACGGATGCCATTAGCCAAAGCTAATCTTGTAATTCATATCCCTTGAAAATCATCTCCCGGCAATCCTATCATGGATGCCATTAGCTGAAGCTAATCTTGTATTTATGCTAGATTTTATTTACTTTGAACACGACATTTAATGTAATTGCATTCACCATAAGAATTCTAAATTGTATAAGTGCAAATAGGAGGAGAATCACGCATCTATTTTGCCTGTCTCGCGACCTCCCCTAACAGAAGATCCGATCTTGGTTGCTCCTCCTAAATCATAAGGAAGTTTTTGGTTATGATTCCTTCAAGCCGACATTATAGAGAATCCATATTCATCCATTATTCATATGTTACTTTCTATACATGTTCATTTCTTCATAATAACATACATACATATATCATGCATATTTTTAGAGTTAGTATCTAAATGTGCAAGTGTTCGTATGACTCATTTCTTTTATATTCTTACATATATAGTATTCACGTGAAAGCCTACCATTACAGTCTAGATATTGAACTGTTACTGTCCAATTTTCAAAGTTTTCAACTGTTACTATCCAACTTTGAACTGTTACTGTCTAATTTTCAACTGTCCAACCGTTACTATCTAATTTTAAACTATTACTGTCCAACTTTGAACTGTTAATGTCCAATTTTCAATTGTTACTATCCAACCATTACTGTCTAGACATTGAACTGTTACTGTCTAATTTTGAACTGTTACTGTCTAATTTTCAATTGTTACTGTCTGAACACTCATCAGATTTTTAACTATATCTAAAGTTCTAAAACTCCATTTTAAGTGAGATTGATCTCGTTAGAAAGCTAAGACACAAGGCTACAAGTTCTGTGATGGAGGAGAACGCAATTTTGCCTCCAAAATAGTCAAAATTGCTCATTAACTAATTAGTCCTACTGCCCTACATAATCAGTCACGACTCAGTCTCAGCTGGTAATCCATAATTGGAGTTCTACATCTCCAAATTGAGCAAGACCAGTTTCCTTGGTTAGCTAACATTCAAATCTACAATTCCTATGAGGAACCCGATCCTAATTCCCTCATCCTCCTACCTGAAATCTCACCGAAAGTCAGGACACAAGTCTGTCTAGATTTGTCTCCCCCTCCCCTTCACACAATACTTTCATAAACTACATACCACACACATGAATTAACTTAATCTCAACAATAAGTACTTTTTCCCTAATTTATGTCTAAGAACCGTAACCTATTATTCAATATCAAGACATCAATTCTTTATCGAATTTAAAAATGAATTTTTTTAAGATCATATTTAGAATACCTTACCCGGTACAAATTAAGATTTTGATCTTCAACCAGTTAAAGATTTTCAACTCCCTCCTTTCTTTTCTTCTTGTTTAATTTCTTGGTAATCCTTTGCTCTCAAGTGTTTATCCCATCTATAAGCTCTTAATCTTGGATGGATTCTTGAAATTTTAGTGTTTCTCTCTTGATTTCTCTATAATGGGTATAAAACTCCCTATCTTCTCTCCTTATGGTTCCTACAGATTTTGGTGAGGAGAGAGTATTTATACTCTATATTTTTCCTTATTTGCATTTAGGCCCCCCTTTTCCTTTAAGTGTATTATTCTCCTCAATTAAATCCAACCCTCAATAGTATTGGGTTTATTATAATGTTTCAAACTATTTCGCCCAGAAATTTATATTCAAATATTTCTGAATTTCTGTTTTTTATTTAACCATATGCATGAATTTCTTCACTTTTTTTTTTCGGGGTTTACACTTAAAATTAAAAGCTCAATTGAGAACTTGATTGAATAAATAAAAAATTAAGGACTACTTTGTAAATTAGACTTTTTGGTGCCATTTTTTTTTAAAATGAAACGACGTGTTTTGTACAAAATAATGTTGTTTCACTCATTGTTCACAAAAAAAAAAAGGAAAAAAAAAGGAAGCTTAAAACGGTGTTGTTGTGAACGACAATATATGTCTTCTTCTTTCTTTGGACGCGCTACAGGCAAGGGAAGAAGAAGATTGTTCTCGTACTTCCCCTGCACCTATCTCTCTCTCTCTCTTTGTCCCCAAAACCTAAAAAAACTGACAAGACCCATACCCCTCTCGTGGCTTTCAATTGAGATGAAAAAACAAAGGGGACAAGCCCTGCTGACGGTTGCCTAGTGGCCACTTAGCTACCCTACCCCTGTGCCATGACTGGAGAAGGGTAGTAGCTCTCTCTCCCCTTTTCCCCCCTTATAAATACCAGGAGAGAGAGTGGAGACAGGGGGGATGAAAGAGAGGACAATTAGAGAAAATAGAGGATGCCATTTTTAAAGGATCTGAGAGGACAAAAAGAGAAAGTGGAGAGGAAAGAAAGGAAACAAAAACGAAAAACAAAAGAAAGAAAAATAGGGGAAAGTAGAGGAAGGAAAGGAAAGGAAAGGAAAGGGAAGAAAACAAAAAACAAGAGAGGAGGAGGGCATGCAAAATAGAGAGGAGGAAGAATATAAGCAAAAACAAAAAAGGAAAGAAAGGAAAGGAACAAATCCGTGCCTTTGCACAGAAAGGAAAAAATGATAACAACCATCGTTTTTCTTCTCTCCACCGCGAACCACTGCCATTCTTCTTCCTCGTCGCCACTAGCATCACCGTGAGCAACCTCTGGGTCAACTTTTCCCCACCCCTCTCCACTTTCTTCCTTTTCTCCTCCAATTGCCCTCCACTGTTCTACAAATGAACAGTGGAGAGTGAATTAATTTACTCTCAACTGTTCACGTTGCATGTGAACAGTGGAGAGTAAATGAATTCACTCCGCACTGTTCACATGAACGCTTCCGACCCAACCAAAATTGTTGGGCCGGCATTGGCCCAACACTTTGTTGGGACGATGGCGGCCCAACCCTTGTCTTGGGCCAATGTCGGCCCAATTTCTTTTTTGGATCGATGTCGACCCAGTTTCTTTTTAGCCCGAATTCCGCTCAAATAGGTTGAGCTCAGCCCACATGATTGGGTTGGACCCATCTCAATATATTTTATATAATAATATTATATTATATATAAAAAACAAAAAAAATTCCGAAACAAATTTCAAAAAATCTTTCAAAAAATTTGTGGTTTTCTCTTGTATTTTTCTATCAATTTTGATTAATATTGGTTTATATTTTTATACTGTAAAAATACAAATTCGGTATTAAAATACCTGGTTTTCTCCGAAATGTTGCAAATATATATATAAAAAATATATAAAAAAGTCTCTCAAAAATATAACAAATTTCATATCATATTTTCATAACAAAACAAATTAATATATATATATATATATATATATATATATATATATATATATATATATATTAGCATGCATTTTGAGCTTTAATAATCGATTTATTAAAGTTATGAGAACTAGATCAATATCAAAAAAAATATCAAAAAAAATATTTTGTTTTCTTTTAATATCTGAGGATTATGAACTTATACATAAGATGTATTCCTAATATTAAATAAGAGGTAGATCTTTTTTTGTTGATTTTAGAATAGTTAGATTTTACTTAATAAGATTAAGGATCTCTATACTGAGGAGGACTTTTCTTAAACCTTAAACCTTAAACAAAACAACCCTTAGAAAACATGATCTCTGAGACCAATTAGGGTTCCTAGTAACCAAAATATAAGGTGTTGACTCGCATTCCCTCTTTCCACTAATAAAGGATAAGAACTCCTTATCTCCCCATTTCTTGATTTCAAAATCCTAAAGTGGATGCTCGTCACGACGCTGCACACGTGTGACATTTTGCAAGAGCGAGATTTGATATACACCAACATAGATGTTCCATTATCCCTACATCAAACTTTGATGTTTTGGTTACAAAATAGATCAATTAAAATAGTTAAAGAAGATGATAAAGTCAATTTAGGGATGGTAGGTGCATGGCTATGTATAGAGATGATATAGACCCTAGACCAATTCATAAACATAGATAATATGGGTTGCTTTACTGACTTCTTAGTAAGCAGGAAGATAGTACATATGGGGTAAATAACAACAGTCTTTCCTAAGATAAATAACCTATAATTAAATGGTAATGGCCAAGAATTTGAAATATAGGAATAAATGAGTTATTATGACTTAGTTGCATGTTTCAAGACTTTTGATGAAGCTTATAGACATATTAGGCACTATAATATAATTTTTTCAATAGAATTAGAATAGGATTATCAGTTAATCTTGCTTACTATAACATGTCTTCCTCTAACACCACAAAAATGGATGATGGATAAGTTTAGGTTTAGGATCCATTGATCAAAGTTACAGAAAAGAGTGACCTTAAATTGAATTAGGGTAAAAAGTACTCAATCCTCGATTTCTAAATGATTTCCTTTTCAATCTAAAAGAAACACCCCTTTTTTTGTTACCACATCTCCAACCATGATAAAGGCTTTCCTCCTCTTTCTCCTATCATCCTTGCTTATAAGAACAGGTAAAAAAAACCCATCAATTTCAACAACTAGTTATTTTTAAAAGTGATATTGGTGTTACTAGAAATTAAAAAAAAAAAACCCAACTCTAAAAAATGCCCCCAACTGCAAATAGCAAAGATGAAAATCAATGGAAAAAAACAATAATATTAACTAAAAAACATGATAACCCATGAAATTAAATTTTTACCTTTTTGTTTTAAAAAAGGAAGTCTTGGTGTTAGGGTAATTTTACTCTTTTCAAATGGCTTATTAGACATTAAAAGATTATTAAAGGGTATATTTATATGCTCGAAAATAATTCAACTATAAAATTATTTATTTAACCTTAGGGTAAAAAAAATTAGGACTGTTGACAGGGGTATGTTTGTATTTCATTTATTTGAATACATTAAAAAGATGTTCTTACCATTAAGAAGACAGAAAAATATGGCTATGTCTAAGGGGCATTTTGATCCTCACCTTTTTTATGTAATTTCCAAAGGTTTGAGGGGCATTTTAGTATTTTTAATTTGGGTATTTAATTTTTTTATTCCAAAAAGGTACTAGTGCATGCTTATTACACACCAATATATGGGTGGTGTTTGCACCATTTGGGTAGTGTGTGTGACCTCGATGACCAAACTTGTACTTCCACCATATCTCTAAAAGCGTCATCCTGTCCTTTTTCTATTGGTTCGATGCGTGCTAGCAGATAATGGATGATTTTGTTGCATTCATGATGTCGAGTGGCGAATCTGCCTCCTGGATTGATAGGGGTTTTAGATATGTTGGGATAAATCATATAATTATGATTTGAACCGTTTAGGAGTTGCCACCTAGTATTATGGTCATTAGAAAACCTAATGGTCTGCGAGAGTCTAGGTAAAGGGACTAGTTGTCTAGGTCATTAGACATGTTGTGTTTCTATTCATTGGTTTGTCTAAAGTTCAAGAAAGATCTTATTTATTAAGGAGGTCTCTATCTTATTAGGCTAAAACCTAACCATTTTAATGCCCAAATATTTTCTGATATATTCATTTATATTTTGTATCCTTAATAATTGGGGATATACTTTACGGTGTAATTTTATACCCCCAAATACTAAATTCTACAATTAATTCCTAATTTTTTTTGTCAATTCATTTAATTTAATACCTGGAATATACATCAAATTGTAAAATTCATGCCCCAAATATTAATTAAACAAATTGATTTTTGTGGTGTTTTTGAGATTTTGGTCAAATCCTAATGGATAATCACAAACCTGTTATGATACCTACTAATTGTCTTTTTTGTATTTTTCAAAGTATGATAAAAACAATTATGCATGAAGAGTTTTTAGATTTTGGTTGTATGAACACAAATAAAAACATATTTTTGTATTTTTTAAATAAGGAATTTTTTTTCATATTTTTCTAAAATTTTGAAGAAAACTCAGGTATATTTAATATTAGATCAGTATCTTACAATGTAAGTTTACAACCCAAATATTAAATGAAATGGTTGAAAAACATGCAGGAGATCCACAAATAATTTTAAAATGGTCTTTGAATTCTTTAAGAATTTTTAGAAATTATTTACGGTTTGTTTAGCAAAACAAAAAAATCAACAAAGAAAATTGTTAAAAGTTTGTTGTTTAAAGACCAAAAAAATACTTTTTTTCTTCATAAATTTTGACACAACACAAAGCCTTAGGCTTTGAAGGGCTCAACCCACCCACGTGGACTAAGTGTAACAACCCGGTTTTTTCAAGGCCAAAATCAATGGATTTTGTTTTTGATACTTCTCGTAATGACATTTTGTGAATTAGTAATTATATTCCTTCCTTATCATGGCATCATAAGGATATAGTTCTAGTAAAACAATATTCTCATACAACAGATAACCAATACACATGTCCATAATATTATATTTTCATATTCATACATTTACATTACGTCATATTGTCATACCCGTGTGTTTGCATTCCTGTTCCAATCTTGTTATCAACACGAGTTTATAATCGATAATCTTACACAACTAGTACTTTCTTTCATACGATCCTCATGTGATTTCACAACATAACATCCTCATAAAAGGAAATACCACATAAATGTATTCATAGCATCGTGTCTACATGTTCGCACATCTCCATCCGTGCTCCATTACAAGTCCTTACAAAAGTGTCGAATGACAAATATTCAACATAACAGCTAAGTCATACTATTACATAGCACCTTTCAAAATATGTGAACCTGTGGAACGGGCTTTCCTATGCACCTTGATTGTGTGATGTCCCTGTTACAAAACAACATGGATACAAAAATTGTAAATAATCTAACATAATAGTAAACATCTAGAAGTACATTGTCGTTGCTTTTTGTTATTAAATTAGAACGGGAAGATTCCTTTTTATACTTCTTATATACATTATACTTTTCTCACTCACACACCCCAACCTCTCTGCGGGGTTGTGGGGTCGAAGTTTAACATCGATCAGGGTTAAATACTTCACCTTAACCTGGTCATCCACCTTGGATACTTATAGCCGTAGCTAATTACAACATTTAAATTCAGCCATCCATCTCGGATGCCATTAACAAAAACTAATCACGAAATCAACCCCCGTCATTCTTATAGATACCATTAACCAAAGCTATATTTTTTTATAATTAATTTAGTCATCCACCACGGATGCCATTAGCCAAAGAAAATCATCAAACACAACCCAGTCATCCATCATGGATGCCATTAGCCGAAGCTTATCATCAATCACAACCCGGTCATCCGTCTCAGATGCCATTAGACAAAAGATGATTAAACATTTGTCTTGGTCATCCATCTCGGATGCCATTAGCCGAAGCTAATCATCATTTATCTCGGTCATCCACTTAGGATGCCATTAGCCGAATCTAATCATCATTTATCCTGGTCATCCACTTAGGCTGCCGTTAGTCGAAGCTAATCAATCAATTAAATCATCCATTCGGATCCCATTAACCGAGGCTAGTCAAACATTTGTCCTGGTCATCCATTTAGATGCCATTAGTCGAAGCTAATCATCTTTTATCCCAGTCATCCACTTAGGATGCCATTAGCCAAAGTTAATCAATTAATTGTCCCAGTCATCCATTCGAATGCCATTAGCCGAAGCTAATCAACATTTATCCCGGTCATCCACTTAGGATGCCATTAGCCGAAATTGATCAATAATCACAACCCGATCATCCATCTTGGATGCCATTAGCCAAAGCTAATTACAATTTATCCTGATCATCCATTTACGATGCCATTAGCCAAAGCTAATCAATCAATTATCCCGGTCATCCATTTGGATGCCATTAGCCAAAGCTAATCAAACATTTATCCCTGTGATGCAACCATATTATTCAATAGTTTCACCCACATTTAACTAGTGTTTTGCCTATGCTTCATATATAAAATGCCTTGATATTCTTTGTTTTATGTTTTGAAGGCACTTTTGGATGAAAGATGCAAAAAGGAGTAAATTAGAGATAATTGGCAGATTTGACCTTCAGTCGATATTTTGGGCAGAGCGTGAGCTCTAAAGGTTGAAATGAAGTGATTCCAGTGGCATTAAAAAGCTAACATCCATACCTTTCTGGAAATCTAAGGCAAGAAAATAAAATATGAAAGATCATGGAAATCGCAGCCCTCAAAGTCAAATCTCGTAATCTGCCAGTGTTGACCTTCGGCCATTCCAACTTGAATATCTGGAGCTACAGAAGTCCAATTGATGCGAACTCAAATGTTTTGGATTCATGACTCAAAGGTCTATAAACGCTCCAAATGTCAGCCAAAACTAATGTCATATGAGGGAGATATGATTTTTCAAAGATGACATCTAAATTCTGCCAGCAAATAGGTTTCGTGAATAAACGAGTCCAAATTACGTTCCGAAGCATCTAAACCGATATCCAAGTTTTTATTTCAGCAATTTAGCTCCTCTATGTCAAAGCTTGAAGATTTCATGCAAGGCTATTTCTCTTTTTTTAGACTGCAGACAGTTATGTTTTCTTGATTAATCAACTTATCTAGTTCTTAAGGCTGCCATTAAATTAAATTACTAGTGCAGACACTATGGCTGTTTGATGGTTAGGGTTAGTTATACGGCGAATCCGTTAACTAACCAATGTTAAGAAGAGATAAATATTCATAATATAAATTGATGTTTCGTTTCCATGATTAGTTCTGATTTCTGTAGGTGGATGTGTGCTTGTGACCAAGGTTTGTTCTCTTGATAATTTTATGATTTTATTAAATTTTATTTGATAGTTTTCTATTTTCTTTTGCTTTAGCCTAGATAACATCCAAACCCCCCCCCAAATTGCATATCATCTAGCATAAAAATCTGACTTGAACTTCCTCATGGGATTGACCCCTTACTTGCTCTATACTATCTTGTGTGTTGTGTTTGAAGCTAGGGTAATTAATTTGTGCGACCGAGACATCGCAACACCCGGTCATCCATTTAGATGCCATTAGTCGAAGCTAATCATCATTTATCTCGGTCATCCCTCTCGGATGCCATTAGCCGAAGCTAATCAACATTTATCCTGGTCATTCACTTAGGATGCCATTAGCCGAAGCTAATCAATCAATTATCCCCATTTCAAATGCCATTAGCCAAAGCTAATTATCATTTATCCCGGTCATCCACTTAGGATGCCATTAGCCGAAGCTAATCATTAACCAATCAAACATTCCAGAGGCGATTTATGAGATCATTATAACATGGTAATATCCTTTGAATTGCTCATTCAAATGATTTATAACAATTTGACATTCACTGTAACATAATAGCAGACCCTTCGTGATACTCGTACAGACGTCCCGTAATAGTTTAACATTTAGTAAACACGATCACAAATCCTTTGTAATACACAAACAAACATTCCATAACAATTTAACATTTAGTATAACACAATGATACACTCTTTATATTACTCATCCAACCATTCATGACAGTTAATGATCAATATAATACAACAATAGATCCCTCGTGATGCAACCATATTATTTGATACTTTCACCCATATTTAATTAGTGTTTTGCCTATGTTTTATATGTAAAATACCTTGATATTCTTTATTTTATATTTTGAAGGCACTTTTAGATGAAAGATGCAAAAAAGAGTAAATTGGAGATAATTGACAAATTTGACCTTTAGTCGATGTTTTGTGCAAAACGTGAGCTTTAGAGGTTGAAATGAAGTGATTCTAGTGGAATTAAAAAGCTAACATCCATACCTTTCTGGACATCTAAGGCAAGAAAATAAAATAAGGAAGAGCATGGAAATATCAACCTTCAAAGTCAAATCTTACAATCTGCTAGTGTTGACCTTCAGTCATTCCGACTTGAATATCTGGAGCTACAGAAGTCCAATTGATGAAAGCTCATTTTTTTTGGATTCCTAACTCAAAGACCTATCAAAGCTCTAAAGTTCAGAAAAAAAAAATATCATATGAGGGAGATATGATTTTTCAAAGATGACAACTGAATTCTACCACCAAACAGGTTTCGTGAAGAAACTAGTCCAAATTACGTTTCGAAGCATCTAAACCGATATCCAAGTTTTTATTTCAGCAATTTAGCTCCTCGAAGTCAAAGCTTGAAGATTTCATGCAAGACTATTTCTCCTTTTTTAGGAAAATAGTTATTGAAGTACTTAAATGTAAATTAATCTACTTAAGGGAGGACTATTTTGTAAAATAGAGACTACGGTTTCCTAGGATATAAAAAGAATGAGAGAAGAGAAGGGGGGCAGCCAGCCAAGAATAGAAAAACGCCCCCTTCCTCTAAGAAATCCAAAATCATGCATTCCTCCTTCTTTTTTATTAGTTGTTCAACAAACATGCAAGGCTAAACTCTTTTCAGTTTATATGATGAATATGTTTGTTCTCCTATGCTTATTTTTCCTATGATTGTTTATTTTAATTGCTAAAGTGGACTCTAAGTTATTATTGTAGACAATCTATTGCTAAGTTTGATATCAAAACCGGAGTTGTTGTATATGAACTTGTGACGCAACTGAGTTTAATAATTGTGGCGGATCTACGTTATTAATCTTAGGAAGAACATTCAATCAAATCAAACATAGACTGCAGACAGTTATGTTTTCTTAATTAATCAACTTATCTAGTTCTTATGGCTGCCATTGAATTAAATTACTAGTGTGGACACTGTGGTTGTTTGATGATTAGGGCTAGTTATACAGTGAATCCGTTAACTAACCAATGTTAAGAAGAGATAAATATTCAGAATATAAATTGACGTCTCGTTTCCATGATCAGTTCTGATTTCTGTAGGTGGACGTTTACTTGTGACCAAGGTTTGTTCTCTCGATAAATTTTGGTTTTATTTAATTTTTGCTTGATAGTTTTCTGTTTTCTTTTGATTTAGCCTAGATAACTTCCAAACCCCCCAAATTGCATATCATATAGCATAAAAATCTGACTTGAACCTTCCTCATGGGATCGACCCTTTACTTAATCTATACTATCTTGTGTATTGTGTTTTAAGTTAGGGTAATTAATTTATGCGACTGTGACATCACAACAATTTTGGCGTCTTTGTCGGGGAAGTAATTTTAGTTGATTCTTGTGCTATTATTTTTATTTGCTATGATTGTTTTTTATTTTTCTGAAAAAAAAAGAGAAACATAATTTTTGCTTGATGCGGTACTGTTCATTTACTGCAGTGGTATTGTTCCAAACAGATTTTTTTGTGGAATTAGGTATCTGCCTTTTGTTTCCTAAGCAAATGGGGCAAGTAGCTTCAAGTGTAGGGAAATTGGATGTACAAATGAATGGAAAATTGCCCTCTCGAGCATTGTATCCAATAGAGAATGTGATGCGATCCAACCATCAAAGGATCCATTGGAGGTTCCAGTTGGTCCAGTTACTAGGCTTAGGGCTAAGAAGTTCAAAGAAGCTTTCAATGGACTTCTTAAAGATACATGGGCTAAGGTGGACTTCAAGAGGATTTGTAATAATAAAGAGCAAGCCTTGATTAATCTGAGTCATATTCAAGAGGGGCTTGTTGGTGGAACTAAGACCATTACACAAGGATTGGGAGAAGAAGACTAGATTCGGACAGTTTGACCTTTCGTTACTCTTTTGGTCATAACTGGAGCTACAGATCGAATTTTGATGTGATTCTAGTTGGGCTGGAAACTAGACTTCCATATCTTTACAACGGTATATGGCATGACTTCCATTTTAACCTTTTGTTTCCTAAGCAAATGGGGCAAGTAGCTTCAAGTGTAGGGAAATTGGACGTACAAATGAATGGAAAATTGCCCTCTCGAGCATTGTATCCAATAGAGAATGTGATGCGATCCAACCATCAAAGGATCCATTGGAGGTTCCAGTTGGTCCAGTTACTAGGCTTAGGGCTAAGAAGTTCAAAGAAGCTTTCAATGGACTTCTTAAAGATACATGGGCTAAGGTGGACTTCAAGAGGATTTGTAATAATAAAGAGCAAGCCTTGATTAATCTGAGTCATATTCAAGAGGGGCTTGTTGGTGGAACTAAGACCATTACACAAGGATTGGGAGAAGAAGACTAGATTCGGACAGTTTGACCTTTCGTTACTCTTTTGGTCATAACTGGAGCTACAGATCGAATTTTGATGTGATTCTAGTTGGGCTGGAAACTAGACTTCCATATCTTTACAACGGTATATGGCATGACTTCCATTTTAACCTTTTGTTTCCTAAGCAAATGGGGCAAGTAGCTTCAAGTGTAGGGAAATTGGACGTACAAATGAATGGAAAATTGCCCTCTCGAGCATTGTATCCAATAGAGAATGTGATGCGATCCAACCATCAAAGGATCCATTGGAGGTTCCAGTTGGTCCAGTTACTAGGCTTAGGGCTAAGAAGTTCAAAGAAGCTTTCAATGGACTTCTTAAAGATACATGGGCTAAGGTGGACTTC
>Ga0325411_1002845_pt1 | contig 19531 bp, 7 predicted proteins | sample PopdelMetagenome_13_FD_206181 | JGI IMG/M metagenome (GOLD analysis project Ga0325411, IMG submission 206181) | Populus deltoides microbial communities from Bellville, Georgia, United States - Xylem-PdIQD-R4 | ecosystem: Host-associated > Plants > Phyllosphere > Stem > Wood/Secondary xylem...
AATTATATAATTGTATGGGTGGTTAAAAATGATGTCAGCTACAAAATTTTAAAACATAAAAAAAGTTATATTAATCAACTAATTAAATTAGAGCACTTTAAACACAGTTGAGATTTCTCTCAAGTACTACATGTCATTTTCAATTGATTTGCTTAATTATTTCGTAAATTAAATCAACTAACAGATAAAAAAGAATATAACATAGCGGGAAAGAGAAGGTTATATGGTCAAAGAAACAAGAGTTTAACTAGCTCAAAACTCTTATTTGTTAGCTGACTAATTAATTTAATTTAGTTTCAGTGTCTATGAAGTTTGTAAATTGAGTTAAGTTATTTTTAATTTTTTTTATTTAAAAGAAGATATAATTAAATATGATTGGTTAGAAGTAAGTTTTGATATAATCAAACCGGCAGTCATGAAATAGACACAAGCTCTTGATTTAATAAGAAATTAAAATCTTAATTTCTAATTTATTGATTCTAACTTACCAACTCCCTTTTTTTTTTAATTTTGCTTTAGTGATTTTTTTTTACTAATAATGTAACTCATTTTTGTTATAAATTATTTATAAAAAGATAAATTTTAAAATTATGAATTAAAATAAAAAGGTACTTTTCATATGCCATACAAAATAACAAAAACAACTAAAACAAAAGGCAAAATCTGTATAGCTCTTTTATATTTTTTTACTCATCACTATATATTATACTGACTATATATTTTGTCTTTTTCAAAAAATACTTGTTTTTAAATTAGAAGTAATTTTATATTTTTACACGATGTGTTAGTAATTATTGATTTGTTTAGAGCATTTTAGTCTATTTAATATTTTTTTTAATAGTAAAATAATAAAAATACAACGTAGGATAAAAAAAATTAACACAGCAAGCGCAAGGATATTTCAGTATTTTTAATAGTGAATTTACATACATACACACGCATACATACATATACATACATACATATACATACATACATACAAACATATATATATATATATATATATATATATATATATATATATATATATATATATATATATATTGAATGAAATAAATTTAAGTAATTATGGTAAGAGGTGCTAGGGTATTTTAGTCGGAAAAAAATAGCCAATTAAGGAAAAATCTTCAGCAACCCACTATTCCCTTCATCATTCTCAGCCTTTCTTTGCCAATTTCAGCTAAAGAAACAACCATGTCTCCATCTTTCATCTATTCATATTTCTCTCCCTTCACTGCCAATCATCATAGCATTATCAACCACCACAAAACACATTTTTCTCCTCGCAACTCTCCCACAACAAAGCACAACCCAAACCAGTTACCACCGCCTTCTACCGATCAGCTCCACCAAAACCCATCCAAAAATGGCATCGCTATCAACAAACAATGATGATAGTAGTAGCAGTAGAAAAAACACGTGAAGAGAGAAAGAAAACAAAAAAACCAGAACTTTCCTTGGCCCGATTTCCCTTCTCAAGTGGCGGTGGACTTCATCACCGGAGTAGGGAGGAAGAAACGAAGAAGGCATTCCTGAGCTGAAAAGAGACGCGCCCCAGTAGTGGTAGAGTGTACACCCGCACGTCGAAAATAGTGACAGCACGTTAAGCCACGCAACTTCATTGTTCCAGTCCAATTCCAACAGTCTTCGGCCTAAGTTAGCAGCTCTCGAAGGCCATCTTTGTAAACCAATGCATTGATTTGTCTATTTTGAATGATTTGAAATATGTTGTTGATTTTTATGTGTTGTTTAACATTTGAAGGGTTGGGAACTGTGTTTTTGCATGGAAAAGCGGGGGTAAGAAGCCGTCGAGGATTTTATCCTTCAAGCTATGATAATGTTGGGATTAATAATTGTGTTGGGAGGATGAGTTTGAATTATCCAAGGTATAATTTTTTAACTTTAATGGAAGAATTCTACTTGTGAATGTGTACATTTGGTTTATTGTAAAATTTGTGCTTTTATTTTATTTCAACGATATGATTATATGTTATTTTTTTAATTTTCCACATGTGGTTGTTTGTTGATTTTTTTGTTTTATCAAATAATCAATATGAGAATGGTACAATTCTCTTAAAGATCTCAAGTTAAAACCTTTTTATTTTTAAAAAATTATAAATAAAAAGTTTTGTTCCTGTTTTATCAAGTAATCAACCCGAGGATAGTATATTCCTCATCAAAATCCTGCCCTTGAGAAGTTAGAAATCTGTCATTTTTAAAAATATAAATAAAGGATTTTATTTTTGTTTTTTTATCATAGAGTTAATCTAAGAATGATCCATTCCTTATAATCTTGTTCTCCTCGAGAAGTTAAAACTTTATTGTTTACACATAAAAATCAAAAGTTTGTTTTGAAAAGATAATTGATATGACTTTGTTAAAGAATAATATAAATTATATCTTAAAACTTCACTTAATAGTTTAAACTATTAGGTTAAATTAGTTTTTTAACAGACCTTATAGATATTTTTCTAATATATGTATGAGCATATTATTTATCATGTGTGAAATGCTTGCAATTCATTTTCCGATATACTTCTCCTTATCATTACAAGTAAGATTGGGCTAGGTCAACATGCCACCACAAAAACTCGTTGTGCGTGAATAGTGGTCTTTGAATACATTTTAGACCAAAGAAATGGGTCAAAGCCCAACTTATCATCCATTATTCTTTCTAGGTCCAATGCCTATAATTTAAAAATGAGGATTAAGCTTTATTGTTGGGTTTTAATCTCAAATCACTGTTTTAGATCTTTATAGTCTTTTACCTTTAATAACAAATACACATAATTGTTTAGACAATTTCTTAGCATGAAAGCACATCAGGTATCATTTATTTTTTTTAAAAAATGCATTAGCTTATCTTAGTTAAGATATTTTAGAGTAATTTTCATCTTTTTTTTAATATAACCAACTCCTTATCTATAATCTTTTAATATTGTTTAGTGTTTTTAATTACTGTAAAACTCACTATCAACTTTTTTTTTATTTTACCAAATCAATCATAATCATCTTGCCGAAATGTCCCTTATGACACCTGTAGTTATTGTTTCTTCTTAGATGATTCTTTCAGTTCTTGTATATATCTTCACAAAGTACCTACCCATTGTTTACTTTCAAGGTTTAGCATCCAAACTAAACTCATAAGGACTTTATTGTCCTGAGTTTGAAGGAGATATTAAATTATATTTAGTTTTCATATTTAATATTGTTTATTATAGATGATTCATGATCATTAAATCTATATATTTACCTTCCTTGTAAATCTAAGTTTGATAGCTATATACGATCAAGTCTTGTACCGTTATTTTGATATGCACAATACAAAATAAATATTTTGTCACTATCCAAAGCTATTTTCAAAAGGCCATACTAAAAAACCTCGGTGACTGCAAAGTTCTTGTTTTTATGATTTTTAAAAACACACAGCTCTAAACTCTTCAAGAAACCATTACAAATCCAGAATTTACTGTTATCTGACAGTTTTGGAATTTTGATAATAGTTGATGTTTCTTCTGTTTGTTGTTTGCTTATTCTTTGCACATAATTCTATTTGTAGGCAAAATAATGTTATGCTAAGTTGTTCATGTGATCAATGATGAGATCTCAGTTATCAAGTTCTTGTTGTTAGGATAATGAGATTTACACAGAAAAAAAAATAGAGAGAGATGAAGAAAAGCAGAGAAGGATTCTATTAAACAAAGAGAAAGAAGAAATTCTGTTTTGATTCTCTGTTTTATTAATTGAATGTTGTTCCCTTATTTGACATCAATTTATATATTGTTACAGTAAGAAGCTTATTCACCTTATCTATTTTTCACTAAATAATACTAACTAATTCTCTTAACTGACAAACAAGACTAACAGCATTCTAATCATTTCATTCTCTCTAATCTTTTGATATATGACATGACTAGAGCCTTTGAAATCTTTACACTCGTATCTCTCATGGATAAAACCTTCAAATTTTAGAGGGTGTTTGTTTTTGTAGTTGCTTTTGCTTTTGAAGCAAATCACAGAAAAAAACTGTTTGGTAAATTATAAAACATAATTTACTATTTGTGGAACCTAGTTTAATTTGCATTTAAAATGCAGGTTAACCGAAATCAACTTCAAGCTGCTTATCTTCTTATGCTGTATGTGGAGATTCACTCTCCACTATTCACTCTTGCAAAGTGAACAGTGGAGAATGTCTCCACTATTTATGATTGGATCGGGTCAGGCCCAAACCTAAATACATTGGATTAGGTCTGATCCAGTAAAAAAAATCTATTTTTTTTTATTTTTAATTGTGTTTTATTTGAAAAATTAGTGTTTAATAGTATTCAATGATACTATATAAATTAGAAGGAGATCGCATGATGGCGTAGCATTTACAAAATTTAATCATAATCCCAATTTTGTTCATGATGATATTTTACCTGATTTTGTTGTATGCTCAAAAAACAATGAAAACTGTAGTCCTTGTCGGATGAATTTCGTACGTGATAGAATTATAGATAGTTTAATGAAAGAATAAAAAATATTTTATATAAAGTATTATTTATTTCATGATGTAATAGCAATAGTTAAATTTATAATATTTAAATTAAAAATCATCAATATTAATATATATCTTTTTAGTTATTTTATAACCTTAATTTGAAAAATATTCTTAACCAAACACATTAAATTATTTTTTGTTCAACCTCAATTTTGACCACGGTTTTAACCAAACATATATAAATACTAAACCAACCTCAATAAAAAATGTTTTTTTATAAAATAATATTTTTCAAACCATAACTATAAAAACTATCACAATACTAAACATTATGTAAAATTGCGGGAGTGAAGAACATTCAAGTCATCAAGATGATTCTTCATTCCAATATAGAATTTTTAGCTAAGTGGGTGACATTTGTAAGCAGTAGATGACAATGAAAGAAGAGGAAAACAAACAATTTGTTTAATAATCATGTTTATCTTTCACATGTTGGATTTCTAGCTGACTTCGTCACAAGAAATAATATAGCTTTCAAAGCTCATTCACAAGTGATGTCTTCTCAAAGAAAAAAGTAGCAAGTGATAATTGATTATTAAATACAGAATATCAAATTAACCAACGACTTTAGGTTTAGCGTTCCAACACATGACTTTCAATTTATGCAAATGAAATTTTGATAGGTGTAATTAAACGAACTTGAAACATATTTAACGTTTATGTACTATTGAAAGTTTCAAGCAAACGTTATGAACGTTGTTAAACGTGTTCATCCACCCCTCTTCTAGTCTTCGCCATCAAATAAGACAGCCGGTCATTTTTTTAGAGTGCCTCACACCCCCATCAGATTTCTTGAAGTATGTATTATTTCTTTATTTCCAATCAAGCAAGATCATGCAACAAGACATTGCATTCTAGTATAGCTTCTTCGATTCAATTCATCGTATAAATGGTGTATTAATCTGCTGCTCCTGTAACTCATAGCATTCTTGTTTGTCTGGGCTCCAAAAGGCCTAGAATAAGCAAGGGAAAGCCACTGAGATTGTGGAGGATACACTTAATGTTGCCACCAACTTCAGGCGTCTCTGGTTGCCTTAACCATCCATAAATTTGATCACTAATTAAACACATCTACCAAGGTACATATTAAAAACGCTTATCTCTTAATCAGTTTTACCTCTCTTTCCATGCAACTTTAAAGACTCTTTGCTATATAAACAACATTATGGCTTAGGATTTAAGGCAAACAACCTCCTCTCTCATCCTCTCTCTTCTTATTTCTTTAATAGCTCTATTACCATATGTCATTTTCTTTTCAGGCAAAACTCTTTAATTCTCATATTAGATTAATTATCGGAGGGTCACCATCTCAGTTAAGGTACATCGAAAAATCTAGTTATCACCATCACTCAGCCGTGTAAGAAAAAACAACCTCATTCTTAAAGGTTTTCACGACCATATATCCGATATGGTATTAAAAGACTCAAAATTCATCAGGTTTAAATAAAGGGTATAATTTGTTAAACAGGTTATGCTACCCACAGGTGTTTCGGGTTCGGCTATGCCAAATAAGTTGGTACCCAATCTGTCGTCATCGTATTGCTGCAGATTGGAAGAAAATTCAAAAGATAAGCCAATATTAGAGTAATTTTTATAAGGATATTACTGCTACGTATAGAAAGTTTTGAGGTAGATGGCATCCAACGGACATGGAGCTTCATCTAAATTGCACCTGAAAATTGCAACCCATTTATATTGAAGGGATAGATATGCTCGGAATTTTCCAAGACCCACTCAGAGAAGTGTTTCTACAGTTAGAAGAAGACAAATAACTATTATCATACACACAAACAACAACAAAAATAATGTGGGTCCGCATCAAAAACCAAGCTTTCTCCTTCTTCTTTCCCATAAGATTATTCTAAAAAGTTTTGCAGCATAGGACATTTGAAAAGAGCTTCATTTGATTTCCACAATAAATTTAATTACCTGTATAAGCATACAGTAGCAAATTAAAATTATAGGAGAAAATCTAAAGAAACTCATCCACTAAAGTTCATATTGAAATGCATCTATAAGGTGGTTTATAAAATATAAGAACAAGTAATTTGTTCAACACGAATTACAGACTAAAATATTCTTTGCAGACCATTACCAGGTAGTGCAGATAGCAAAAAGGGCGCCATCTCCTCGTCACTCCCATCATACCCTATCTGATTTTGCATCCGATCATACTTGGCTACAATCTCATCTGGCAAAACCTTAGCCCTGCAAAGTGGGCATGTAGCCAAAGATTGCTGTAACCATTTGTCTAAGCAATCCTTGTGGAATGTATGTTTGCAATTCAATTTCCTCACACTTTCGCCTTCCGAAAATTTAGACAAACAGACAGCACATTCCATCGAACCTTGTTGCCTCGTCAATTTTTCACTGTAAGAAATAGTTGGATTTTTTTCTTCCATGTGTTTAAGATACTGAGTGGTGCTAATTATTGGTTTATTGGACTTCAAGGTACTTCCGATGACCGACTGGAATAGAATTACAATTTCAACGAGTAGAAGACTGAGGAAGACTATGGACATGGAATAGAGGTGGGAGAAGAATTCAGAGAGAGAGGCCATGGCTGGTGCTAATGAAGAAGTTCAGATGTGAAACTTTACAGTACGATAATACTATACAGTGTTCTTTAGGCTTTATAGTGAATGTGGCTAGGTGCAGTTCCCTAGGCTTTGCTACATTTAATGTTCACCCAAAGTTGTGGAGAATGCACGTGACCGACCTTAAGTGGTGAAATGTGGAATTCAGGAAATATATTAAAATTAAAATGGTAGAATTTTCCTGGTTCAGTTAAAAAAAATATATAGTCCTGGAATTCTAATTAAGATTCTAAATTAATATTGAAGTTGTCTGAATTGATGTAAAATTCAAATAAGTGGAAGAAATCAAGATAGTTAAAAATGCTTAAGTATTTCAATACATTTAAGATACTTTTCAAAATATATTTGAATAAAAAAAATTAAAATAATGATTTTCAAAGTGTTTTCAAGAAATTATCAAAATGTTTAAGGGTATTTTAACTTATTAGCACCATTTAAAAACTATTGATTAAATAATTAAAAAATTAGTAAAATAACATAATTTGAAATATATTGTGGTTCTCAAATGTAATATTTAGAGATATTTGTGTTTCGAAACTGTGACATTTACCAAACACAAGATAACTCTAAATACAATCTTTAAAAAATACCCTAATCCTAATTCAAGCTCCTATCTCTAACCCTAATCTCATAACCCCTAACCCTAATCCAAACTCAAAACATTAATAACAACCTAAAACCTAAACTAACCCTAACCCTAATCTAAACCCAAACAATAAACATTAGACATTTTTTTTTCCCATTAGATTATGCTTTCTAAAGTGTTTTTTAAATTGTTTTTCACTTGAAAAACATCAAATTGATGTTTTTTAGATGATTTTGCTGTGTTGATATCAAAAAATAAATTAAAACATCATTTTAACGCATTTTCAATTAAAAAACACTTTTAAAAAACAAATTGTACTGCAATATCAAATTCACATTAACCCTAAAATCCAAACTCCAAGCTCTTAATAAAAACTAACTATAAATTCTAAACCCAAACACTAACTATTAAAAACTAACCCTAAACTTTAAAATCTAAACCCCAAACCCCAAAATAAATTCTTTAAATTTTTTAGGTGATTACACACATACTTTAATATGGTAAGGACAATAAAGTTGGTGTGGTGTGAGTTGTCACATTCACTTCATTCTTTAAGAGAAAAATAAATAAATGGAAGTCTAAAATAAAATATCTAATTAAGAATTATCAAATCTCTTGTTGATGTACAATTAAAACTTGCTATCCAATTAGAAATGAAATTTAAGCAGTTTATAATCAAAATTTCTTTTTGATTTAGGTTGAATTGCATAAAAATTACAATTTTTTCCCATTTTAAACTAATATTTATTTTATTTTCTTTCTTTGGTTTTTAGGCACATTCATGTAAATTATTCTATTGTTACTTATATAATGGTAATTGGTTTTGGTAATAACACAACAAATCAATGTTGACTTCGTTCACCTATAAATGCTTTAATTTAAATGCTAAAAATCATAAACATAAAAATTAAAAACAAATAAAAATTAATAATTTCTCAAACAGTTAAACCTTCAACAATACTAATATTCCAACAAAACTCAACCCTATTGTCTTTGTTCGCATGTCCATGTGTAAAATTTTGATTCGAGATTCTACTACTCTAAATTCATATATTTAAATATCAACCTGACCAAGCTAAAACAATTATAAAAACAATTATACAAGTATACTAAAATACATGTAAAATAAAATACAAACTCATTAACAAAATAATGCAACATAATACACTGACAATATATAAATAAGTCTATTTGTGCCTATATTGACTAGTGAATGAAACTTCATCAATAGCACGACTTTCTCGTGTCTGGGTAACCTTATCCATGGCCATAACATCATCATGACTTAACATCTATCTAAAGTTTTGAAGTGCATTTTGGCAAATGATAAACCAATAAGATGCATAATAATATATTGGGTCATCATAATCGAGATCACAAAGATCAGTGTTGGCTTCTCGACTTTCCCATAATAACAAGCCAATCTAAATTAAAAAAAATACATATATTAATCCATAAATAAAACACATTATTTATCATATAATAATTTTTGAAAAAATAACAAATACTTGTGGCATTTTGAATCTACTATGCATGTGGTTTATACTCGATGTCCTTTCGTGAAGGAATATACAACAAATCTTGTGTTATGATTCAATGTGTTATACCTAATACCAAATCAAACAATCCTCCTTCATAATCACAGAATGCACCTCAATAAAGATTCCATCCATTAGTGTATCCCACTATGATATATAAGTATGATGGTGGCTTAACCAATCATAATCATTGTTTTTTCCAAGATGACTAACAATGTGTAGTGCATTACTTTTTGTATAATATGGTGATACATGTGTGAGGACCTTATAGCTTTTATATCTTAAAGGAATCCGACTTTTTATGGCATCCTCTATGTAAGTACCATTGACTTTCAGGTGCTTTAATACATTGTAATTGCACAAAGATTGTTGTTAAGTGTTAAACTTGATATTCAAGTGAAAATGCAATAAACCACCGTGTAATTACATTCACTAAATCATTCTTAGCGTTGAAAATTTGTTTAACCACCAAATAAGCACCATTGATTAAATGTCTATAACTAAGTGTCCAAATATTAAAAGACATGTCATTAACTCTAGTATCATCCTCAAATTCATAAATAAGAAGTCCTTTTATATCATCATCATCATCATTATCATCATCATTATTTAATGTCTCAACCAAACCTAAAATACCATCTTCTTTATTATTACTAGGCTTGGAGGAGTTATACCTATGTTGCTCAGCATATGGTTCTCAAACATATTTTAATCACCTATCTATAGCATATCATGCATCAATAAAAAGTTTAATCCACTTTTTATTGTCCTAAACGGATTAGAAGATTGTGATTCTTTTCTACCTGTTTGAGTAGATATGGAGATGAAGATAAGAGTTAAATCACACTCTATATTAGAGGAGGAGCTGATTTATTTAGGTTGACTACCAACATATAACTCCATCATGTCCACATCAGATGAACAATTCAATAATAGTCCAAAAACTCACATCATATAAAATTGGTACGGGATAATATAAATGTTCCCTAACATGACACTTTCAAGTGATATCAACTTCAACATCATTATAATTCCACTCAACTACTTAACATATAACTTTTTTTAATATCTTCTAGGGACATGCCTAAATTAGCATTCAACAACACATTGCTTCTGCCATTGTAAGTTATATTATTGTTCACATCGGGAATAATAATACAACCATAATGATATAATATAAACATGTTATAAGACATTCTACAAATAAAAATCCATTTTGATTATTTGGACATAATTTAAATAAAATTGCATGAAATCAATCATAATTGCATCAATTGATCTAATGTCTTCCTAATTGATGTTAAAATAAGATACTCAATGACGAAAATTAATTTAAAAATTCAACGCAATGCCTAATTGATCTAATTTCTACCTATTTGATGTTATTTTCATGCTAAATTGTATGATATCAATCATAATTGCATCCATTCTTAGCTAATTTATCACAATTAAAACAAACCCAAATACGATAATTAATTTTAAAATTCAATGCAAAGCCTAATTAGTCTAATTTATACTTTATTGATGCTATTATCATGCTATGACATGAAATCAATCATAATTGCATCAATATGGAGCTACTTTATCACAATTAAACCAAGATACCCAATTACGATAATCAATTTTAAAATTCAATGTAATACCTAATTGATCAAATTTTTATCTAATTGACGTTATTTTCATGCATAATTGCATGATATGAATCATAATTGCACCAATTCGTAGCTAATTTATTACAATTAGAACAAGATATTCAATTACAGTAATTAATTTCAAAATTCAACACAAAGCGTAACTAAACGAATTTCTACCTAATTAATGTTACTTTCATGCTCAATTCCATGAAATTTATTATAATTGTATCAATTCAAAGCTAATTTATCACAATTAAAACAAGATACCCAATTACAATAATTTGTCCCAAAATTCAACGCAAAACCGAATTGATATTATTTGCATCATCAATTACATGCAATCATACCTAATTATATTAACTAAATCTTAATTTAGCTTAAAAAAAACCCTAATATATCAAACTCAACCCTAAACAATAATCCAATCAAAACTCAAACAATCACAAATTAACAATGAAACCCATAAAATTAAAAGTAATACCGAATATTTACCTTAATTTAACTACTAGTGAAAATAGTGGAAAAGAGATTTAAGGTGTGATTATTTTGGAGGGAAATAAAAAGATATGCAAATTTTTATATGGTAAGATGTCGTAGTTTTGAAACGTGATAGTTTAAGTTTCTATGTTTTTCAAGCTCGACGTACGCCAAGCCATTTTGTCAAAAAAAAAAAAAGATTGTGTTATTTTTTTTTTAAAAAATAGTTAATAGTGCTTTTTTTTATAACAAAAAAAAAGTCACTCGAAGAAAGTGATAGAGGTGCTAATAAAGCACTTTGGCATTAGCATTATTTTTTGGATAATAATTTTGGTCCAAATACGTTATTGTCAAAGTGATGATAAAGGTCAATTTTAGGGGCCGAGTCACGTTACGACTGCTCTATCTTCACTCCCCCCTCGATCGATTTGGACTTTCTGTCATAAAAATCAACACATCTAGATGCACCTCGTGAAAAGTACTGGATCAAGATTATGTTCGCTGATTCTAGAACTCGTCATAGATTTTAAAGTTACCGCTTCAAAGCAACTAATTAGCAAAAACTAAAGGAGGGGCGTCTATTGGGTCAAGATTTTTTATATTTATATTTTATTTATTATATAATAGGTAGAACAATAAATAATAATTGGATAATAGATATGTATATAAATACCCGAAGCTTAAGGAATAACATATAAATATTTAAAATTTCTACCTCTATATATATATATATATATATATATATAAAGTTAGGTTTGGGTCGGGTTTTAGATCAGGTTTGACAATATTCATACATTATTTATTATCTATCGAATATGATAATTATCCAAAAAACTCATTTATTTGGATCGGATTAGATCAGTATTTATCAAATTCAAATAAAATTGTATGGTGAATTCATTATTTACCTCCTTAAAGCATGATTTATTAGAAAAGTACTTTGGTTTTTTATTTTTTATTTTTTATTTTTATATATCTTTTAATATTGGATTTATTGAAGATTAAGTTTCATAATTTATTTTGATTTGTTTTCTACTAGGTCTTTCTAGTTTTATAACTCGAGTCACGTGTTTGACGAGTTAACTTAGATTGACTTATGTTTTTTTATTCTTTTCTTTTTAATTGATTTATTTTTCAATTTTACCATTCAATATTGAGTTACATAGGAATTATGCTTCATAATTTAATTGAATTGCTTCATATGATGTTATTTCGATCTCATGACCTTAATAATTTGATTGACAAGTTAATTTAGATTGACTTGAGTTGTTTTGTGTCCCTTTTTTTAATTGGAATTTTTCTAATTTTATCTTTCAACATTAGGTTGATTGGAAACCATGTTTTATGATTTGTTTTAATTTACTTTTATATAGTTATCACGGTCTCATAATCTAGAATATGGATTTAACAGGTTAACTCAGGTTGATCTAGGTGTTCAATATATTGTCGTTTTAATTTTTTTTTTAATAATAGTCTTGAATTTTTTTTAGCAAAGCTATGTTTTTACCAGTCACCCAGATTGTTTATGGACTTACCATATAGAATGGGTTACATCAAATCAAGCCCAACATATTTTAAAAAAACATTTACTACTACAAAATATTTCAGCAATGTCTAAATATTTTTTTTATATTTAAAAAATAATTTATCGTAAGCCAATAATCTCTATTACTTAATTGTTAATAGTATGGTATAATGAGACTTGTGTGGTCACTCGGTGTTATAATACTGGAAACAATGATCCGCAACAATAATGATTATTAACACCATTATTTGACAATAACATAACAGTCTTTATTGATCATTATTGTCAAAATAATCATCCAATATGTAATCACTTGCTTATTAATAAGATTTGGTATTCCAAGTTTATCTTTCACACTTCTTCACTCTTTTTTATAACTATAATGAATGTTTTATATGATATTTAATTACCAAGTTTAACTGTACATATATTTAGTAAATCTATAATTTGAAAATTAACTATGATTTATCCAGAATTACTAATGATTTATGACAACGATAATTGCAATTGTTATTAAAAACCTGCAAAATCTGCATATAGTAGGCCCCCAATAAGTATTGTCCCAACTAACATGGGTTTAGCCGCATAGTAAGTTTTGTCTTTGAAAAGACGCTTTTTGGGGAGAAAGGTGACCCTCATGCTATATAAATGACTAAAAATCTTGTCTCTTTGCCTATGTGGGATAATGACATCATTATAACCCTTTAGGCGAGGGGCTTGGGTAGCATAGTATGGTTGGCGTCCAACAGACAACACCAATGATAATGTGTGTCCAGATCCGCACACAGTAGTCTCTCCAAGAGATATTGTTCTAGTTAATGTAGGTTTATCTATATAAGGGTTTTGTTAGAGATTAATATCAATTATATCTTGAGACCTCACTTAATAGTTTAAGCTTTTGGGTTGAGATGGGTCTTTGATATGATATCAAAACCTTGAAGACTAAATGGTTATAAGTTTGAATCTCACCATCTTCATTCTCTCTTCTAATTAAAATTAATTAATAGCACAAGGTAGTATGGATCTATACAAGTTTCAAACCCAAAAGACTTTTACTTGAGAAAATATGTTAAAAAATAATATAAATCATAAATTAAAGCCTCACCTAATAGCTTAAATTTTTAGGTTGGGATAGTTCTTTAATATGTTTTGTCTATGCAAAAACATCTCTTAATGAGAGAGGTGATCTTCATGCTATATAAGCTATTAAAACCCTAATCCTCTAACATACATTGGATTGTGACATCATCATTTACAATTGTGATTATCATCTTCATATATAAAAAAAACTATCTTAACTTCTAACTTTGCTTATGATTACTACTTAGGTGGAGGAGAAAAATGGTTTATTTCTTAGGGTTAAGAAATTATGTAGATCTCAACCTCTAACATCGCTTATCGCTTATGATGGAACTAGCAAATTGCTACACCAATTAGATGGCTGGACCTAATAATCAGATTTCTACAAGCCAAGCCCATTGAAATTCATTAGCCCCATGAAAATAACATTCAATGCTAATGTTATGATCAACTATTTTACTGTTAACTCACCTTGTTGCTACGTCTATTAACTTCTCTACTAAAAGAACGGGGAGACTTCGCTTCTTTACAAGCTAACTATTTTTAATAATAAAAAAGTAATTTTTTTTTCATTGAATTTTTTTATTTTTTTTAATTTTATCATTTAATATTTAGTTAATTTTAAATTGATATTAACAATTTGTTTCAGTTTGTTTTCTATGAGATTTTATCAGTATCAAACAAACATCCTGATATTTAGTTGGTATTCAATTTTGCGATCTTTCATTTTTGTTATCATATCATTAAATAAAATAAAATAAAAAGAACGATAAAGTTGTTTAATGTAGTGGAGTCCATAATCCGAGTCACGAATTGGACAAGTTAAGCTAAAAAGCCCAAGTTCAGCTACAAATCTCAAGTCAATCCAATATATTGTTATCTTAATATTTTAAAAAAATCATCTTAATATTTTAAAAAAATCATCTTAAAATTTTGTAAATTCAAACCATGCTTTTTACTGATCATCAAGGTTGCCTTTAAACTCATCAAACTCACTAGGTCACATTAAGGAACTCCTATATAGATTAATTTTAAACTCGAGTTAGGTAAGGAATCAGATATGGAGGTTCGAGATTGACCCACTAAGCCAAACCTTTTTTTTTCATTTTCTTTTTTTCTTTTAAATTCCATCTTATATTTTTTCTTTCTTTCAATTAAATCCTTTTTTTTGTTTTTTTTTCAATTTAACCCTTTGATATTTTGTTGATTTTGAATTAGTATTTATAATTTGTTTCGGTTTACTTTCAATGAGATTATCATAGTCTCAAACAAATATCATGTTAATTGATTATTGCTTAAATTTGCAAACATCTATATTTTTTTTTATCATATCATTAAGTAAAAAAAGTTTCTTAAAACAAAATTATTAAATCTAGTTGAGTCCATGACACGGGTCGTGAGTTTGGTAGGCTAAACCACGAATCTCAAGCCGATTTAATCTGTTATTGTCTTAGTATTGAGAAAAAAAAGGGGAAGTTACACTGAGCCATAGTTTGATCGTTTTTTCACTTTGCCTCCATTGTTTGAGAAATTATACTCTATATTGTCAACTTAATATCTTTATAACACTTTACATTCTCAAGTTTTAGCGCAAAAAGAAAAGTCAACAAAAAAATTGGATTACTTACAAGTTTGCTATTATTTTCTAATCAATGACTAAAAAGCCCTTACAATATTAAAATTACAACTTTGCTATTAAAGTGATAATTACTATTTTGACATCAAGCTAATATTACAGCTTTGATAAAAAATAGAAAAGACCTAAAAATTTTATAGTGATATTTCATTAAACACTTTTTCTACAACATAAAATAAACCTTCATTTCATGTCTATTTGGGAGTGAGTTTCCAACTGCCTTTGTGTTAGAGGTGATCATTTTTTGTTCGGTTCAGTTTTTATAAAAAAATAAGTAACCAAAACTAGTTTAAAAAAAAACAAACCGAAACCGGTTCAAACCAATCAGCTCAGTTTTTTCCGATTTGATTCGGTTTGGCTCAGTTTTTCCTGGTTTGGGTTTGGTTCAGTTCAGTTTTTTCGGTTTCAGGCATATAAAAATTAAACTGAATCGGTTGGTATTTTAAAAATTCTAATCAGTTTAATCAGTTTTTTTTCACGATACGGTTATTTTTTTTCCGGTTTTCTCGGTTTTCTGGTTTTTTTTTCACCCCTAGTTTGAGTGCATTTGCCTTTAAAAAACATCAAGTGATGCTTTTTTTTAATGTTTTTCAATTATTTTGATGTATTAATATTAAAAATAAAAAAAAATATGAAAACAATTATTTTCATACATTTCTAAGTGAAACATTTTTGAAAAGTAACCTGCACCACAATACTAAACTTGCACAAATAAGTGTCAATGATTTTCATCAACACACATGCCATAAAATTAAAAATATTCTTATGTCTATAAATCATCACCTCCAAAAGATCTTTATGAAACTCGAATTCATATTACCCCATGCAAATCTGAAGTGGCCTATTCATTTTATTTTTATCCACACAAGCTTTAGTAGTAACAACGAGATGTAATATAATGTTTGAGAAAGGATTGAGTCCTAATTGCAATTCATATATTTCAATATCTGACATCAATAAACATTTAACTGCTAAACATTAAAGTCATAAGACTCCATTCTCAAGAACAACAAATTCCACAGAAAGATTACCTTTTCATGGTAATTACCATTAATGAAATCATCATGGTCATACCTTTGCTGATTTGCTAACAATTCTTCCTTTAGCTCCTTAACAAATTCCATGCATTCCATCTAACACTTTAGCCTCTTTTTTTACAAATAACAATAAGAAACTTAAAGGTGTTGGGAAAAAAAAATATTATAGTAATTGAAACAATAAGGCTAAAGCATTTTTAGTCCCTCAACTTCCATTTCTCTTATTCTTTCCATAATTTAAACAAAAACCAAACCCTAAATAAAAGTATAAAAGAAATTGTATTGATAAATACAAAAAACATGAGTGTTGATGGATCAACATAATTTATGCCTAACTCACTTTCTTGAAAGGCCCATAAATAGAAGGGTCAGAGATAAGGTGGGGACACAACACCCTTGGGCTAATCCAATTGCTAAGACCAAGCGCTTGTAGGTCTGGAAAGATACCATACCCAACTCCATTGGGCTCAGCCCAAGCACTGTGTGAGTCTGGAAAGATATCAAACCAACTATATTGGGCTTAAATATACGATGAGCTCAAGTGCTCATGGGTCTAGCGAGACGTCATATCCAACATCATTATGTTCAACTACGTGCTAGGCCCAAACACTTGTGGGTTTCACAAGATGCCAGACCCGACTTCATTGAGCTTAGTTATGTATTGAGTCTAAACACTCATGGGTTTGGCAAGATGTCAGGCCAATATCCTTGGGCTCAGCTATGTGCTTAACCCAAATGCCTATAGGTCTTGCTAGACCCATGAGTGCTTAAGCTCAATGCGTAGCCATGTGCTGAGTCTAAACGCTCATGGGTTTGGTAAAATGTCAGGCCAATACCCTTGGGCTCAGCTATGTGCTTAACCCAAATGCCTATGGGTCTAGCAAGATGTTATACCCAACTCCATTGGGCTTGGCTACGCAATGAGCCTAAGCACTCGTGGGTTTAGCAAGACTTCAAGCCGAACAACCTTGGGCTCAACTACGTGCTTAACCCAAATGCTTATAGATCTATCAAGATGTCAAACCTAACTCCATTGGACTTGGTTACGCGCTGAGCCTATATGCTTGTGGGTTTTGCAAGACATTAGGCCCCATATCCATGGTATTAGCTATGGGCTTAGCCTAAACATCTATGCATCTAATAATATGCTAGACCTAAATTTTTTGGGCTCAACTACGCGCTGATCCCAAGCACTCATAGGTCTGACAAGATGTTAAACCCAACAGCTTTGAACTCAGCTACACACTAAGCCTAAATTCTAATGAGTATGGCAAGATGTCAGTCTCAATACCCTTGGGCTCGACTACGTTTTGAACCCAAATGTTTGTGGGTTTGGCAAGATATAAGACCCAACATCCTTGGGCTTAGCTATGTGCTGAGTCCAAATACTTGTGAGTTTGGCAAGAAGCAAGAACTAATTCTCTTGGGATCGACTATGCACGAAGCCTAATCGTATTTGAGGCAAGAAAGGTGGTAGACCCAATATTTTTGAGTTTAGAATCATTCCATATGCAAACATATAGTCGATGGTCTCTCTTGACCTCATGTTGGGTCATGAGGCTATCCCTAAGACCTTGAACCCGGGATGCTAAAAGCTTAGGGTAATTATTTCCCGACATTCTTGGGTGGTTCAAAGTCCTCTAGGAGCTGGATATATTCCAATCGACATTAATGCTATGAAAGAGTTATTCTTATCAATATTAATGTTGATATAATGAATTTCTTCCTTAGTAAAATATGCAAGAGAAAAAGACTTTTGATCCCTTGAAAAAAAAAAGGATATGGTTCATTGTGCAAGGGCTATAAATACCCTCCAAACAACCCAAGTAAATGATTCATAAAGCATTTATCACAAAAGACCAAGAACAAACATTCTTGTTCTTAAATTTTAATGTTTGTTTGTTTATTTATTACAATCTTTTACTATAAAGTCAGTATTATTCATTAGAGGGTCTTACAACTTTATAAAAGAGATTGTTTTGCAAGAACTAAGACCTCAACCACCAATACTCTACTATTTGCATTTCAAGGAATGAAATGTTATATGAACATATAATCATTCACTCTCCAAACACTTAAACCATATTCATTACCAGAAAACCAAAGAAAACCAACAGAATTACCAACGGAATTTTTCCGTCGGTAATTATTACCAACGAAAATAATTCCATCTTAAAATCTGGCGGTATATACCGATCGTTTCTCTGACGGAGTATACAGTTTATCTGGAAAGATGCAACGGTGTGGTGACGTCAGATGATTTTACCGATGAAATGACCGAGGGATTCAAACTGATATAGCCGTACAGTGACGTGACACAGTCACCAATGGAATCACTGACGGATTCATTCCGTCGGTGATTCCATCGGAAAAAACCATTATATACCCACCCAATCTGCCAACACTCTCTTTCTCTGTTTCTCCTTCTTCTTTCCCATCCCACCTCTCCCCTTCCAAACTGCAGCCAACCACCCATCCCAACTCTCCACTATTCTCAACACAAGCACTCAAGTTTCTTATATCTTGTACGTGGTCACAATATCCATTTCTTATGGATTTTATCATTTTTTTGTAAGTAAATCTATCCTTTTTAGTTTTAATATTTAAATGTGAATTTTATTGTTTTTTTAGTATATGTATTTTGTTAACGTTTGAACTTGTTTAATTGTTATTTGTCAAAGAAACTTGTAGTATGAATGTTTCTTTTTTTAGTTGTTATAGTTTGCTTTACATTTTTTCAAATTATATTTGTTTGTAAATTGTTGAAATTTTGTTTGAATTACACCGAATTAAATGTGTTGTGATGAAATAAATAATTAATAGCTTGTTTAACGAGTCTTGTTTAATTGTTATCAATTCTATTTTGAAGTTGTGATTT
>Ga0325411_1002846_pt1 | contig 19526 bp, 10 predicted proteins | sample PopdelMetagenome_13_FD_206181 | JGI IMG/M metagenome (GOLD analysis project Ga0325411, IMG submission 206181) | Populus deltoides microbial communities from Bellville, Georgia, United States - Xylem-PdIQD-R4 | ecosystem: Host-associated > Plants > Phyllosphere > Stem > Wood/Secondary xylem...
ATTCAAAATAAACATCTCAATCTCTCATTTCAATCCAGAAAAGATTTACAACGAAAACGAACCCCAAATCTACCATAACATGAAATCCAAACAGAGACAGACATGGCACTCTGAAACCTAATATCAGTAGCTAAGCTGATTAAGCTCTCTCCCCTCTAATTCTACGGGCCAGCTGAATATCTTTAGGCATGATAGTGACCCTCTTAGCATGAATAGCACACAAGTTGGTGTCCTCAAACAACCCAACAAGGTATGCCTCTGCTGCCTCTTGAAGTGCTGCTACTGCGCTGCTTTGGAACCTCAAGTCTGTCTTGAAATCTTGGGCTATTTCTCTCACCAGCCTCTGAAATGGTAGCTTTCTTATCAACAGCTCTGTGCTCTTCTGGTACTTCCTTATTTCTCTCAACGCCACCGTTCCTGGCCTGAATCGGTGGGGCTTCTTCACTCCTCCGGTGGCTGGAGCTGACTTCCTGGCAGCCTTGGTCGCTAGCTGCTTCCTTGGGGCCTTCCCTCCGGTCGATTTTCTTGCTGTTTGCTTTGTGCGGGCCATTGGGTGTTCTGGAATCTGTTTGTTTCTCGAGAAAATGAGGGGGAAATTAGGGTTTTGATTGTTTTGGTGGGTAGTGAATGGAGGCTCTGACGATTTTTATAGGCAAAAATGAGAGGGAGAAGCGGAGAATGAAATGTATTCTACATCGTTGATTTGTAATGTTATGAACGGTGGAGATGGAGATCCGGGTGCGCTGTAAAGTGACCAATAGGATTGATTCTAGTAGGCGGGCTCTTTTGAAACTTTGAGCTCCTTCCCTCTTTGAGGAGAGGGTTTGGACGGTGGATTTTAAAGGAGTCGATGGTGGGTAATGTTTGGAGAAGTCTGACGAGGATCACTATCCGCGTGCTCTGTTGAGTACCCAATAGAAAAGCTTTATTTGCTTCGTTTTCGAGGCATTGGGAGAGTAAATATGGACCGTTGATTTGCAAGACTATTCAGTATATAAATACATATAAGTCTAATTAATTACTGGGATTAATCTCAACCAAAAAAAAAATCATCAGCTTTTGAGCAAATTGATCCTCAGTCAATTGAGTTCTCAAGTATATTTTTTTCTAGCATTAGATTTAAAAATTCTGATAAGACATTTATGCAGAAAAAAAAGGGAAGGAAGGATCATACTACTTGACTTTTTCATAGAAGTTTTGTGGAAATTTTTTGAAACCTTAACTTAAAATTCTGAAAACTTGGGAATTTCATTGGAAAAAAATAATTTAAGGACTCAATTGAGTTCTCAAATTACATATTTTTTTTTCCATTATCCAATTCATTAATTTATCCCAAATTTTGAAACAAAGAAATGAATTGAAAAAAAAAAATCAATATTAAGTGTTCATACTTCCTAGACTGAGTCAGTAATGATTTGATACTTTTGATTAATTTCATAAAAAAAAACATAATTTTTAAAATTCATCGAGTTAACTCAAGAAATTTATAATTTAAAATTTAATTTAAACCAAGATTTATATTAATTTTAAAAAATATTAATCTTATAAAATTTAGTTAATAAAACTAAATTTTTAATAGCATATAAAATCCAATAAAAACTGATAATTTAAAATACTATGATCAGTTAATCTAATAACTTAATGATGCAAACCCTACAACTATGAAAAAAAAAACAATAAATCTCCTCCTTTGACAATAAAAACTTCCAGAATCAATGTCAAAACGTTTGTTACACGTATTACAAAAAACCTACATTTTGTTGTCCAAGTAACCTCCCACTGATCAACTGTACATGTAGTTCTAGGACAAATTTCTGAAGTAAAACCTATATATGTGAACGGAAATCAATCGAACGAAGCTCTTGACCTGTAGATTTTCTTTATATACACACAGCAATCACCAAGGAAGTTACAGTGAAGAATAAAAAATTATACCCAGTTGTTTGGAAGTGAAAAATAATCGAACCGGAAAGATGTTTCTCCAGCAGTGTCTCGATCAAGCCTAATATCTGCCTCGCTCCCCACGACTGCATCATTCGGAATATCAGCTGCTGGCAGGGGCTGTATTTGATTCTGACTAGGTTGGCGTGCCAATTGAATTTCAGGTGGCAATGCCATAACAGGAGGGGACACGGACCTAAACCTACCAGTACTGCCTGCACTTGGCGGTGAAGGCAATGTTCCGTCCCACAAGAGAACATGGATGAGAATAGGCACCTTGGCATGGCGATGTAAGGAAAGTTTCTGGCTTAGTGATACCGTGTCAAAACATCTGACTGCTCCTGTCGACGAAACCATCCAAGGAAGGACCTTCTGGTTTGATAATCTTGAAACAACCAGCAGTCTCGATGAGCTTGTTGCTTCTTTGTATAGATTGCTAAGCCCTGACCTTGTCGATGGTGCATTGTCATCATCGTCCATAACTGATGAGATGTAGATAAAGCCCTGTCGACACGAAACGAAAGCTGAGCAAATTAACATCTTCAAAACATTGGTTGAGTCTTGACAGTTGACTCGCTAACCCAAACCTGTTCAGAGCCAGGTTTTTACGAACCATTTTAGACATTGACCTGGTTACGAACCATTTGAGGAATTAACTCGAGTTAACCCAATGACTTGGAGGTTGACCCAACAACTAGTGACTCAGGCCCTAAACCGGGTCTGACAACTATGCTTCAAAATAACAAGTTACGAAAAAGATTACAGTTGTGACTTGTGACCTGGAGAGTTATATAGAATACCTCTTCTGTGCGGCTGATGGCAAAGCCAAGCTTAGTATCATCTTCTTTTATTTTGACCTCAATTGCAAATTCTCCACATAAAGGTGCATACCAAAGACGAACTGCTCTGACTACACCGAGATCAACCCCATGGTAATCCTCAAAACCATACAAGCTTACATGTGCAAGCCTAGACAAATCGGAAAATGAACCAGCATTCACAGTCGAGGAAGCTGTCTCTCCTGATATCTGTCCAAAAATATAAAAGAAACAGAGTACTTTTCATCGTTGCAAGCCAGTTGGAGATTGCCAGAATTATAAAAAAATACTCATGCTTTCTGTCTCAACTAATAACCCAACTTTGTTGAGGCTAGGGTGGTTACCTTGGTAAGCAAGGATTCGGTCTGAATATTCATGAAAACAATTGGAACTCCAGAAGCCTGAGATGCATACAGCCACGCATTTGCCCTGGCAAGAGTGTCCTCCAAGTCATTGTATCGAGAAGCAACTCGGTCTGAAGCTTTTGGAAGGAGGAGTAAAGAAAGAAAGCTGCTAGAGGTGGGAATTAGCAAGTACTCCCGCATCTTCTTTTCCCACGGATAAGCCACATACCCATCTTGAAGCTTAGCCCTCTGTAATGCACTAACAATTCTGGAGCTTCTTGAAGCTACAAAATGCAACTAATTGTCTCACATTGATAGAAACGATAGCAGAACATAAAAGACAGGTTGCAAATTACATTCTAGTTCACCAAATCAGCAAGTACAGAGGACTGGAGAGATTCCATATATTGCCTAGACCTGTATATCAGCTACTTGATATTAAGGGTATTTGAGATGTATACTAATGTTTTAAGCATTCCATCGCATTAATTTGTTGACACTTGTGAAGCTGGATTAAGTGCTCAACAAAAGCTGCAGGAAACTGCAACCACTAACAAGTTTCAACAATAAAACAATACCAGAAAATTGAAAAACGTTGTCTACGACAGTGAAAATTCTGTTGGCTTTGAAAAATACAGACAAAATCTCCGCTGAAAAACCGTCACTGAAAAATATCTCGTGGGGTTTTCTATTCCATTGGAATTTAAAAACACCGATGAAATTTTCAACAGAATATGACTCTTGTGGTGACTGATTTTGAGACTTGAACATGCACTCTTGTGGTGGAGAAATTCTTGTGGGCGACCCATGTTTCTTGTAGTATCTGAAATCTGTAAAGTCCAAAACCACGGCCACTAGCCCGTGTGTAAAAATCAAAACCTCAATTTTGAAGAGTTGAAACAGAGACATCAATCAAATATGATGTGAAAGAAAATAGGTGGCCTAACATGAATTGTAATTAATTAATAAAAGCCAACACCATTTTAAGCCAAAAGAATGTCACAGTGCCATGTTCGCTGCCCAAATTAGAAACAGCTGTGGATTAAAAGGATAAAATAACTGAATTGTCAAGAATATTCATAAAAATCAATATGAAAAACTGGAAAAAAAATGATTTTTTTAGATAATCTCAAGAAAAAAAATCTTAAAAAAAATTAATTCAATTCAATTTAGTTTTAGATTTTAGAAATAAAGAAAAAACAATTTGAGAAATCAAACAAAAAAAAAACTAAGAATATATATAATTAAACAAAGTTAAAATTGATCCAAACTAATTACGGACTTTTATTTTTATTCCAATTGGATTCCTTCCCTTTAAAACATTGGAATTCTTCTAACAAGACAAAAATTGTTTTAACCGATGCTGACGGCCTAGCTACATTCATACGAGAGGCACTTTCTTGAAAATGACTCTGATAGGAAAAAGGACGAATTCAGGAACCTGACAAGTGGGGCAAGAAGATAAACTGGATACAGGAAATCCACTGACTTTTTGTTGTGATTATCCAGAAAACAAATAATTCAGATATATTGTTTTGACTTGTGATTTTAAAAATAATTTTAAAAAAAATATAAAAATATTATTTTAATATATTTTTAAACAAAAAAATATTCACAATCACTATTATAATCCAAACATATCCGAAGAACAAATGCAAGAGAGAATTTTGTAACCCATTGCCAATACCGCCTAGATTCTGCCATCCTTGGTACATGCATCACACATTTGATATAATTATGTTTTTAAAGCAAGTGGTTGAGAAAGGAAGACGAATAAAAAGAAGTGAAAATTAATGGCAGTTTCTACTTGTTAATCGTGTTTCAATCATTAACACGGTATATTTAAAAGATATTCAACTAACTTTTAGTATTCATATATTGTTGTTTTGATAATTTTTTATTTTTTAAACCCTTTTAAGCTTGCCTGTGAAATTTGAAGAACAATACTATAATCTTCTTTTTAATTAAACTTAAGACAAAATTAAAGACTTTATATTAGGGTTATTGAACCCGACTTGGATCGTTATTTTATTCAAGACAAACTAAATGGGTTAATTCGATAAATTTAAATGATATTGTTTTATTTTTTAAAAAAATAATTAATTCGGGTTTTGATTAAGTTAACCTATCAAGATAAATCATAGAAAATTAACTACTATTTAAGTTTTAAAAACCTAGCCAGATTCAGATCACAAGTAAACTTATTGTTTCAAGGACCCAGTTTAAATTAAAACTATACCTTATACCAACGCAGTTAAAGAAAAAAAAAATCAAATCCCCCCACCATGCTTATCTTAAGATAAAAGGAACATAAAAAGTCAGAGTAAATGCAAAGCACCATACTCAGAAACATCAGAACTTTCAAGCAAAGTTCATCATCTAACTCACCTTGTAGCTCAAAGCATTCAGCTTCAGACCGATCCGTGAACCCGACAGCGTAATTCGGATCCTCAATAGACCTCAAAACATATTTATTCTTGGAACCCGACTCGGGCACAACACAGGCATGCAACTCGGCAAACTCATCTCTACCACGTCTAACTCGAACAACAATGGAAGTCTCTTTGTTTTTGAACGATTTATGAAGTATCTTCTGAACCCCACTTTTTCCGTTCTTGAACGGAGCTTTATATCTTATAGACCTGGATCCGGATAATGATGACCCGGTTCCGATCAGAATTTCTTCAACTATATCTCCTGTTTGAAGCATGTCTCCTGTCCATTCGTCAGCTGTTGAACTCCCTTTTAGACATTCCACTGAGAGAACGATAACTGAATTTGAGTCTCTTCCTGGTTTTTCTGGTCCTGAGTTTCTGTCCATGGTCATTTCTCCGGTCGGGTTATGATTTTCTGGTAAAGGAGGTTAGCTTGGTGTTTGTAAGGTGATCATTGTTGGGTTGATCAAGAAGAGTTGATCTTGAAACCGAACAGGGAGAGGAACTATAGATAGGTTTCGGATTCTAGTTCTGCATTCTAGATGAGAGATTAGAGAGGGAGGAGGAGGAGGAGGAGTTGTTTAAATTGTTGCTAGAAATGGTTATGAGAGAGGAGGTGGAGGGGTTTAGGAGTTAATTATATACAACTGGAGTTATACAGGATTAGATTTTTGGAGGGCTGTTTTGTTAATTTGTGTGTTTGGAGATGTAAGAAAATGATACGCGGTGGACGTGATTTGAAGTTTTGTTTGCTAGTGTGTTTCCATTTTATGCGATTCAATCATCTTTTATAATGTTTTTTACCTTAAAAAACATTGAAGTAGTGTTTATAAGGTATTTTTCACGATGTTAATATCACGATGTAAGGAAAAAAAATATTTTAATATATTTTTAAAAAATTTACTATAAGTTAAAATTTTGACTCTTTTTTTTTTTTTTGGTAACGTGTTATATTAAGCAAAGAACTGCTTTCCAAAGAGTTGATGGCAATGGTTTATAATTATTTGCTTAATATAGAGCCACTAGAATGTATATTCAACATTTTATATATTATACTATACTTTAAAATATATGAAAAAATCACTATACTAATACTGTGTACATAACTATTTATATTATGGACTACACTATAAACATATAATATTTATATTATAGATATTCCGAGGATTATAGGGACGTTATCTTTTCTATTTTTTATTTTAAAAACTATAGGTGCATGTTAGGTCAATACATGAATATCTAACCTAAGTCCCATAAATCTGACATGACTGTTAAACTCAAGAGTCATCAATCCCAAGTGTTTTTTTGGGTCTGAAATGTTATGAAATTCAAGTTTTTTAGGTTTATTATCCTGTCATATCAAGATTATTAAATTTGACTTGACCATCAAATCTAAAATACGTAAAATATTCTTGTATGAAATTTTCAAGTCAGGCAGTGTTTAATAAATATGATGCATATTAATTCAAAATAAAACTTGATTTAGATGAAAATTAGGATTAATGAATCATCATATCAGGGAGTGTTTAATAAATATGATACATATCTAGTGATCATAAAGAAAATAACTTGACGCAGGACTCGTGGTTTTTATCTTATCATTTTGTGGTATCATTTGTTTTAAATGGTAGGTGAAAATTTGCTCTCTATTGTTATTTAAATCCATGGATTGCATTCGAAGGAAATTTCATGAATAGTTGCCAAGAAAATGGTCCATGATTTTATGGAAGTGACAACAATTGAATTGCTTTCATTTCTCAGTACTGAAATATTAATTTACTAAGAAAAGAAATGGGAAGACGAGCAATTAAATTAACTTTTGGACCTGATTAATTAAGAATTTAAACATCATGGTTAAGAAATTAAATTCTGATTAGAGAAGTGTTTACCCTGGGCAAGATAGTGTTGTCTGTCAGTAACAATATGGTGGGTCGTTGGTCAGTGGTCAAGTCTTTTAATATTCTAATTAGAATATAACATGTGTGCAAGCTGTTAACGATGGGAGTGCTGAAAGGGATTGATGGGAATTAATTAATTGATGATTATTTTTTTTTTCTTCAGAAAATGAAAAAAACAACCAGTCAACCAGGGAAATGGGAAGTTGCTGCCACGAAAAAAATATACATTACCATATCTCAGATGAATTAATCACATAGCAATTTTATTTTTTATCCATAGTTCAGTACTGAATTTTTTTTAATGGAAAACTTAGATTTTTCTTTTTGATGGTTATAAATAAAAGGTGGATTTAATTTATTTTTTTATGGTCAAGATCTTGAAGATATATGCGATTTTTTAGTTCAAATTTCAAGATCAGTGATTATTCAGATAAATTTATTAAGTTTTCCTAAACGTGTCAAGTTTATGTGGGATGTATCGTTTTAAAATTATTTAAAAAAACTTAATTTTTATTTACATATAAACAGATCTTAACATACATTTTATTGTTAAATAAAAAAAAACTTATCTGATCTTAAAATAGAAAATAAAAACCTAGGCACTTATGAAAAAAGAAAAAAAAACCCACATGATTTGCAAACTGAAACTTTCTTTACTAAAATCTAATGAAAACTTTTTGGTTCATCGATTTTATTTCTTGATTAGAATCCGGAAAGTTTGATATTATTTTTAAAACTATCATTTCAGAAATATATTTATCTTGAAAAAATATTAAATTTAATAGTTTAGATATTAAAAAAAATCATTTTTAAATATTTTCAAACAAAAAATATTTAAAAAAACATTTTATATTACATTTTCAAATACCAGCTAAAAACAACAAGCCTTTTAAAAGGAATGAATAAATAAATAAATAAATTTCTTTAGAACACAAGCAAGAGACAGGCAATACCTGTAGAAGGTTCTCAGGATAAAGTTGACTGAACAGCAGGAAAACACCCCCACGCGCTATATTAGAAACTACGTGGTATTCCAGAGAGTAAGCGTACGGCCCAATCACCGACGATTTTACTATTCAACAAACAAAGCTTTGACCATTAAACAAGTGGATCTAATCCAAGTAACCAGCCAACCTCGTACGTGGCACGTAATTTAATTGATGAAACCGTAAAAAAAAAAAAAAAAAAAAGAGTGAATTTAAAAATATACACATGACACAAAGATTATCTTAAAAATTATCCAAGTAACCAGCCAACCTCGTACGCATGCACCAATGCCTTGAATCATCTTTCACATGCATTGCAATTTTCATGATATAATTTAATTATTTTTTATATTTATCATCCGTATTCTTAAAAAAAAAATCTATATCTTAATTTAATGATCAGATAATTATTGGTTTTTACATCAGATAATTTTTCTTATGTTTTTTTTAAAAATAATTATTAAAAAGATTTTCACATCAGCAGAGGAGGGAAGGGAATAGAAAATTACTTTAAGATATTTATAATTTAATGATCGCTCCCTGACATCTTTTTTTACCATCTTTTAATTTGTGATCTGCCAGGTGGATTTAAGAACGGCAAGTCGGTGATAGGAAAAAGCAAGTAATAACATGGAAAAGACAATAAAAACCTTTGTCCTGTGACCCTTGCCCAAGTGAGGAGTGAGCTGAGGACCTTACTCCAAAGACCGCTAGGAATGTGCTCCCTCCCAACTCGAGAAAAGGACGCTTGGCAGCAAGACTATAGCAAGAAGAGGAAACCCTCCCGTGAAACAAGTCCTCCAAGAGGAAAGAAGACCGAAGGCCACCTGGGATGCTGCAGATGGGAATGGATATGGATTCCTTGGAGCCGAACGCAGGGCGTGAATAGAACGATAGGTGACGCACTTTCCAAAAGAGTACCTTTCTATCTGCAGACTCTAAGAGCTAGAAGGATAAAAGATCGCACATCAGAATCCCAAAATAGAAGACCGGCGGGATCAATCTGATTCGCGCTTGATTACGCTCAAAAGAGAAGGCCAAGGAAACTCAACCTCTGATAGGGCGGGGAAGAGGACAAGGGAATAAGAATGTAGTTGAACTCGTGATGTTATAAATTTGTTTTTTTAGTGGTTGTTAGTTGGATTTTTATAAATTTTAAAGTTATTAAAAAATTTTATAATAATTAATTTTAAAATTTATGAGATTAATTGAGACATATGAAAATTAATCTATTATCTAAACAAGAAAAAAAAAGGATAAGTGCATTAATGGTGAGAAGAAGAAAATATTTAAAGCTATGATTGTTCCCTAACAGCTAATTTTGTTCCTAAGATCAAATCATCAAATTCACTTATAAGGCAAATATAAACATAAAAAAAACTATAAAACTTTATTAATGATAAATTTGTAATATTTTAAATAAATTTTGAGGACAGAGAATTACATTAGTAAACAAATTTAAAATACATGATGTAAAGTTAAATTATATATATATGCTTTAACAAATAAAAAATTGACTTATGAAGCGCACACAATTCATCAAGACACTACGCTGACCATTTTATTATTTAGTTATTTTTACACTTACTTTTTATAATTTAAAAAATTATAGTTTACATTATAAATTTTACTATGCATATAATAATTTATAACTTAAATTATCCTATAACCTAGTTTATTTTATACGCACCGTTTAAATTATCAAAACAAGGATGGTAATTATAAAAATAAATAAAACATAGGATGATAATTCACGAGGATTCTTTTCATCTTTTACTTCACAAACACAAAAATCTAATGTACGAAAATGAAAATTCTAAAAGTCTCATGTAATTTGACCATGGAAACACGGTACCGTGTTTTATAAAATGCGGAAAAAGCAAAAGCACCGCTACGATCATGCAAGGGCAGATGGTCCCATGGTAGAAGTTTTGACTAGACTACAAAAAGACTCGTGTTCAGGAATAGCATCAAGTATCAACCTTTTATCGTACAGTTGACTAGCATGAAAGAAAATAAATTCATATTTTTCTCATCATCTCAAGTAAACTATGCAGCCAGCTTGGTATTTTCATATTCCAGAAAATAAAAGGAAAACGCAAATGGATTGGAGTGCAGGGTAGTAAGTTTTTCTCCTTGGTTTTTTTCACACGATTCTGCGAATTGCATCCAACAGTTGGGAAGACAAGTTGAGACATTCAGAGGCAAGTTCACATGTACATTGCCATAGCTAAGAAAAATATGGCTGCTCCTTCACGATCATCATCTATCACTGTTCGTTGTTATCTGGTCTATTTTCTTTGCAAAAAGAATGGATAATGATCGCCAAATCTCTCTAGTTGGGGCAGGTACGCGCCCAGTTACTGATTTTTTTTCACTTTGAAATACCTATTTCAAGTTGAGCTAGAAAAAACATTAATCCAATGACTTTTTTCGGATTATTTCTTAGACCAAGTCTAACAATCATATATAAATGTGCAGGGCTGATGTAAGGTACGCGGTGGTGATTAACAATCAGTATAAACCAAGGCATGACAATACTTTCATATTATTTGAAAGACAAGTTGAGATATTCAAAGGGAAATTCACATCCATAACCATAGCAAGGAAAATTATCAAAGAAGGAAAATTGGGGGTAGGTGATGATGATGATCTTTCAACATCTGCCCCATTAAACCGCCCGCCCAATTCAGATTTCAAATATTTTGCCAGGATGAACGAAAAGAAGAAGAAAACTCAGAGAGTCAATAAGAAGAAGAAGAAATTATCAACAGGAGGAAGTCACTAAAGCTGATATTTTTACACCAACACATAAATATTAGGTCTGCACATCTACCTAAAACTAGGTTCACTAGTTTTGAAATTCTACTACGTTAACAACAACATAATATGTAACAACAGCAACATGAGTTATCCATTCTCTACAGACTTCTTCTACACCATAAACCTACAAAGAAGTGGCAGCGAAAAATAACGTTACACAACGGTATATGGTTTTAGATAAGCTGTAATCAAAGCATGTGCAGAAATCATATCAACCATCAAGCAACGAATGTATCTTTTCCAGAGTAAGAGAAAATCTCATTCAAAGGGCACCGCGAGATGCGATAATGGCATATTTAATACATTTGTTGGATTAAAATTTAGTACTCATTCTCAGAATCTAGCTGAAGTTTCCAAAATTACTATTTTGGTTGGATGGAGATTTACAGAGTTGATTCCTGAAAGAATTGAATGGTCACAGAAAGCAAAGTTTGCGAGTGAGAGCAAGTCAATCTTTCGAGTCATTATTATAAAGTTTTCCCTGCATTCCTAACACCAACAGGTTCGTTTTTTACTTCACCTCATTTTTCAGATTCTGAGATGTGAAACTTCATGCCAACTTCCTGGAAAGCAAATTTAAAGGTGTTAGGGAACATGAAAAGAGAAAATGCTTAGGTTCTCAAGTACCATTAGCAAGTGAAAATCAAATATGGACGCTGCATTCTTATAAATATTAACCTATGACAGGTGTGCATTACTTACTAGACCCATCTCTTATTGGAAGATGTATTCTTAGTTGCACTTTGAGTCCGCCTTCTAATCTTCCTGATGTCCCCTTCAGCTGACAACTGCTTTGACCTCGAAGAAGGAAGTCCAATGGACTTTTGATTTGCTGATATTTCTTTAAGAGGATTTTCTGATCTAGACTGTATGTGAAACTCGGTTAATCCTACCAGAGAACTGGAAGCCTTTGCTGGTGCTGATTTCTGGTTTTTTGTTAAACCAAGCTCAGTACTCTGAACAGGAGTCTCCTGAAGTTAACAACAGGGGATTGTTTTTAAGTTCACAGGATAGAAGTTGAATTGGAAAAGCACTACTAATTGTACTATTCTGATAAGGGTTACCTCAATTTTAGCAGCGGGAGCTTGTGGTCGGTTCACAGGAGAGGAATCTGAATCAGAGGAGGAAGGACTAGTGGTACTATCCATGTCATAAACTACGTTATTCACCATGAGAGGAAGTTTTGAACTGTCTGAGATAGAAAATGAGGAGGAGGATGGTCTACGAAGTCTTGTAAGATTCACCACCTGTAAAACCTCACGAGTTCTGGAAATTAGACCATTATCTTAGACACAATATTGATTACATACCAATCCTAATAATATGCACCCAAATCAGTTCCAACAAACACAAATATTACTATGGATTATTCATGATTCATAAACAAGATGAAGATATGCCATTAACTTTTTCCATATTAAACGCACAAAACTGTAGCCTGTGTGCTTAGATTTCTTATGTGCCAAGAACATTTTGTATTCTGACTTTGTCCTGTGCAGAACATCAGAATCTCACACTTTCACAACAAGAGAGAAATATGATAACCAAGACAGTATAATAAAGAGAACGAAAGAAAGGTGATGTTGCAAAGCATGCACAGCTTCTCATATCAAGTTTCACTGTTTACAACTCTTTCCTAAATAATTTTGCTAATACTGACTTCTTACCTTTTGTTCTAATACCATCATGTCCTTCCTAAGTCTTGTAATCGTTGTGTTCTTCCTGCATATAATGTCTTCCAACTCTCCAATTCTCTATTATTACGGGAAAAAAGATTTGTTGGAACAAGTCAATATAAATATGGTGAGTAGAGAAGCAAAGGAAACATAGTAAAAAATTTTCTCATATGAGTCAAAATACCTTAGAACCCGCCATATTATTTGATTGAAGAATACCAGCCAGCTCCTTTATGGTGGCATCCTTCTCCTCACACTCTCTCTTGAGATTGCAGATGTCTTGGTCTATTGCAAAAACGTTCATCTGTTATAGAGACACAGCATGAGGTCACTGAAATGCAAACTAGATAGTTGATAGATTAGTGACTGATCCGCTCTCTTTCCACCTCAATGGATATGTAATGGTGAAAGCATTAGAGAAATCGTAATCAGCTATTGCCAATTTATTTAATAACATCAACTTCAAGAATTGATGACTTTGGTACTTCATACAGTTTCCAATAAACAAAATGCATCTATTGCTTAAAGTTGATAAATTTGTGTAAGTAGATAATTTGCCAAGGAAAGAACAAAGAGACAACACATGAAAGATATAAATCATCCTCCAAAACCACACCCCAGACCCCAAGTTAATACAAAGTAATCAGAATTAATTATTTGCCAGTAGCCAATTCCAGTGACGAACTGATCATACTTGTTCTTTGCAGTGTGGAAAACCATAATCATCATATTGCACAAGATTTCAGTTGTGAAATACCAAAATTTAAGGGGCTTTTAACAGAACTATTTCTAAACTTCGGTTTTTAGTGGTAATCTGATCTCTTCAAATTATAATACCAGTGAAAAATCTGTAAAAAGTATATTCTGTTTCCGAATCTTCCACCACCTGCATATCTGCTGCAGATGTAACACTTGAAGCCCAATCTGACAAATCTGACATGCGACGCTCTTCATGCTCCACCTCATTTATGAAAGGCATTTTGTACTGCAGCACCTCATCACCTCTAGAAACTTTGACAACAGAGTTTCCCTGGTACAAAATTAACAAACTATAATATTTGAGCATTTGGACACCAACTCTGACTCTAAGATTATAATTACTCAAAACACCAAAAGACACAAACTTGGTGTCTATATAAATTCATTCTCACCATCAAACCAGCAAGCAGGTCTTGGTGTTGATCACAATGCCAACAACCACAGTCAACAAATTTAATTTTATCACAACCAAAAACATCATTAGATGGCGGTTCTACGTTCTTGTTGTTGAATGATGCATTGGCCTTGGTTCCTGCCTGGCTGTTAATGTTACTCAACTGATCACACAGATTATCAAGCTTCTGCTGCATGCTTGATAGCACCTGATCCTGAAAAGCATTTGGTAAAAAGAATTATATCAGACAAGTCTCATGGCTACAAGAACAATTCATTCTTTACATGAATTTGAATTTATTTGAATCCTGCTCAGGTTCAAACAAAGGGTAATACCAATAAGCAGCAACAGGACAAGGGTGGGGTTAAAAAGAACTGTACTAGACATGAACATTCATACAAGTGGATTCAAAATTCAAAAAAAGATTTCCAACATGACATCCGGGGTCTAATTTTTGTAACTGCTGTCTTAAATATCAAAACACAAGACTGCATTGCAAATGGATTACACATTAAGAATTAATTGATCAAATCTAGGATTAAACCATATTTTTATTACTTGAATCATATCAAAACTGAAAATTTATGAGAAACTGCTCTTAAAGCAGAATCTTTCAACTCCTGGTGATTCAAAAATCATCATTAGAGATAAAGCTAATTAATGAAGCAAACCATTAATTAAAACAAATGAAGCCATCAAAATAACATCAACCACCCTCCAAAGTTCCTACCTTTCATACAAAATCAAGCAACAAACCTACCATTCACGCTCAAAAACCAAAAAAGACTAATTTTTTAAGCAAACCCATTTCCAAAAATCTAAAAACAAACAAAATCAAGTTAAAATCACAAACCCTAAGCTCCACAGACTTCTTGAGCTGATTAATGATCCCATTCTTTTTAGACTCAGAAACAGCAACACCAATAACAGCAACAATCAGAAACCTTTGAGCAGGACTAAACAGCTCCCAGGCCACACCATCCTCCAGTCTCAACCCAATGGAATTAGCCGAGCTGGCTTCCTCTGCATTCACAAGCCGCCCTCGCAAAGACACCCAGGCCAGCCGCAGAGACGACGTGATGGCTCGGGTCGGCGTGAAGTGGCTGGAGAGGCGGCGGCGGAAGGAGGGAGATGGGATTGGAGGGAATGGGGAGAGAGTCACAAATGACGAAGATGGAGGTACTTGAGCCGAGCTGGGGGTGGAGCCGGGCTGGTGGGTGCAATCGGTTTCTTCTTGTTCCATGAAGAGAAAGGAAAAAAAACAGAGAGCGTGATTGCAGGGAGTTTGTGGTTTTCGAACGTTGTGATTTAATTGTGTGGCATTCAATTTGTTGCTATTTCTTTGAATGGTTTTTTAAGTATGAATTCAAATTTTGTGATTTGAGAGGGAATTCTTCGAATTATTGAAGTTGAACGTTGGCTGTCTAGGTGTACTAACCCCTAAACGCTTTCGACTCAACTATTTTTATTAAAAAATAAAAATATTTTTTTATTTTAAAGAAAACTCTTAATATTATTTCTTTTAGACTGGTTTAATTATATCATTAGAATTTTAATCAAGTTAATTAAATTCTATTATATTATTATCTTATCTAGTTTAATTAAAAATTTAAGTAAAGTTATATTTCAAGTCTTGAAATTATTATTAGATCAATTCATCATGGAGAAATCTAAGGATATCTCCTGCAATATGGTAAGAAATAGGTGAACTGATGTGTGCTTGGATGTATAGATGTTAATTCAAGATTCACACTTTCCTACTAAGTAAGAATTTGTATTTTCAGTCATATAAGTTGATTTTTGGGACAGAAATTAGGTTTCTTTTAATGAGAATTTAAACAGGTTAGACAAAATCAAAATATTGTATTAAAAAAAATCTCTTTTTTCAAAAAAATAAAACCTTCTTTTCTCTAATTAACACTCCAAATGAAGGGGAAACTTTATTATTACAAGAATTCCCATCATTCTATATTTCATCTGCTTAAATTTAATAATTTTATTAAAATTGATATGATTTGAGTGATTTAACGGAATAAAAATCATATTAATTTTCCCCATTCATTCATTTTACCAAATATTAAAATGTACAATTATATTAACAAATTTTAATATCCTATTAATTTTAATAAAATATTAAAAATGGAATAATATAAAGAAATATTGAAGTTTAAATAACAAGTTTACTTGTGAAAATTTTAATATCCTATTAATTTTTTAAATCACGAATTTTTCAGATTAATCAACGGGAAGAAACTTTGAGAAATTTGCTCTCTCCAATTCTCTCTCAAAATCTGGTAACTTTAACAGCACCTAGAAGTCTACTTAAAATTGACAAGAGAATTGCTCCCTCCCTGTGGTTCCATATTTCATTCACCTGCCTGACCTCCTTCTATGCTAGACAGATGAATATCAAGGGATGCACTGGCACGGTACCAGCAGACATCGCATAAACCTTCCACTATCCAGTAGAGAAACCAGCAAAATGATCATTGCTACGGCAAAGCTACACCTTTTCACTTTTTTGCTATTTCTTCACAAAAATTTCTTAAGCTAATTAAGATCAGGCTTACGACCACCATCGATATCCGTTCCCATATATGGCTACGTACAGCTGTTTTTTTTTCAAGTCTGGATGCTCGTCAGAACTCCCACCATCAAATGTATATTGTTTTTTCAAACATCAATCAGCAATCACCTCCATTTAATTGTTGTAGACGGTAGAATGGAATGGTTTAATTACCTGACCGATGCAACATGTTCATGACCTTCTTCTCTTTCAATTTCTCCTGCAGCTCCGTGTAAAGTTGATCCACAGTCATTGTATATATCTAGCACAATTTTCAGTAGTGAGTGACCTTTTTGAGAATGTCTTGTCACCTTGGAAACATCGAATTCTTCTGAAAAATAGAGCCATCATGCTGTGAAGTCAAACCACTTCATAATTGTGCTGTCGTCGTTGTAAGCAAGCTGAGCGAGGGTGGTTTTACCCACCCCAGGCAGATCTCACATCTAGCTGCCTGCCTTCCATGCAGATTCATCTATCAGAGAAGCTGCAGGCATTCTGTCTGATGGCGGGGTTCCTCCAATGCGGTCCATCAGGCCAAGGCCATCCTTTTGTTGCACCCAAATTTCCAAATCCAACTCTATTTGCAACTCTCCCATACCCTTTTTACATGAAATAAAGGAAGAGAACAGGCTTAGCAGCTGATCTATACAGGTTTGAGTTTCAGCTCCCAATTTCAATCGCAGAGCTTCGTACGCCACTGCATCCAAGAAGTCGTCGGCTTCAAAACAGAATCATTGAGATCGTCAAGCCAAGCTTTCACATCAGCATCAGTAATCTGCTTCTCTTCTACATCAATGAGCACTTTGTTAATACTCAGAATTTGTTGACGCTTGACAGAGACAAAATCAGCACCAAAATGTTACAAAGTTACCCTGGCAGACTGAATTTTCCCATGAATCCCAAGAAATTCTAAAATTCCCTTTGAAAAATATTTGAATTTTATCACTGAAAAGCAACCAACAAACAATCTACACAATATCTTCAAACCATTCATGAAAAGAAAAGAAAAACACAATGTTTATAACACTTGCACTTCTAGAGGCTTAGAAGCAATAATATTATTTAGATGTCTGTTAAAGTTACTTGCCTTCGTATACAGATTGTCAAGCTTCTTTATATCTTCTTGCGTGTTTGTTTTGGAAGAGGAGGAGGAGCTTCAGTAGAGAGTGAGGGCAAAGGTTTCTTCATATCTTCTTGCATGTTTCTTCCTTTCTGGACTAAATTCTACGCTAGTAGGGCTCTTTCCTGAAGTTCAAAACTTAGTGTAGCCCAAGTTTTTGTCTTCACGGGCATTGGAGTTTGTTGGGCTTGTTGATTATTAATTTTTTTTTTATTTTCTTTTGTTACGGGACAGAGCATGATTTTACAATAAATTTGTAATATTTTAAAGGATTTTGGTCTGCATTTCAAAAATATTAAAAATTTATTTTTGACAATAAAATTTTATTTATTTTCAATATAAGGATAAAAATACCCTAAAAGGGGTTAATATCTAAAATATTATTAGGAATATTACTCATTTTAATAAAAGGATATAATATATACATGAGGTTAATATCCAAAATATTATTGAGAGTAATATGACTGATTCACTCATAATATATATAAAAAAAAACTGAAAGAATTTTATCTGAAATATTATTTGGAATAATGTAATAATCAAAAATTAAAAGTTCACCCCGAAAAAAATTTCCATGATAATTAAGGATATTTTACGGTTCTAGACCAAATCCTGGACCTAGATGCAAATCCACTATAATAGAAATAAAAAAAATTTTAAATCATAACAAATAAAAAAAAATTAATGCAGTCTATATCTCATGTAAAATATATAATATCTTCTATTCACACAACTAATTTTTTATTTAAAATCTTTAAAAACCTAGTTATAATTTTTAATAATTATAATACTAAATAACAACTTTTTTATTTAATCAAAAACTATTCCAGAGCATCATCCAGAAAATATTGAATGTAACAAATCAAATAATTTGTTCTTGATAATCACCTTCCCTTTCTTTAGTATTAATCAATAGAATACCGCTAAAAACTCGACAAAACAACATGTTTAAGACCATGATGCTTGTCCCAAACATATTCTGTGCGTGGTGACTCGTGGCTACACGTAATTAAAGATAATAATAGTTAATATTGATGCCCAATTTCTTAATTATAAAGATACGATCAACTCAAGAACAAAAAAAAAATGATTTGATAATCTCTAATATTAAGTTTTTATAAATAAGAAACAAAATTTAGTTAATTTTTCTTTCATTTCTAAGACCAACAACTCTATATGTAATGGTTGATCCAAAAATAATACTGTGCATTAATTTAATATTAAGATTTTTTTTTAATAATATTGAGCGCACATGTAGATAATTAACCATATATTTTATAAAAAAAAAATATTATGTTTTTTTACATCCAAGTACATTTCAAGAAACATATACCACATCTACTCTTTAAAAATATTTTTTAATTGAAATTATAATACGATAATGTTTTATCATATCCTTACACGTTAAAATCATAAAAGCTTTTTAAAAAATTAATTTAATTTTTTTTACATAAAAAATAACTAAAAAAACACATTAAACCTCGTGTAAACTCAAAACTTGCTTGCGGTACCTTCGCAAATTGAGCTAATTGGCATCACCTTTTTAAAAAAGTCAACAATGAGATTTAAACTTTAAATAGCATATAATAACCTCTCAAGAGCTTATGTCAAAATACCTTCACCATTACAAATGAATGGGATGAATGGGAAAAATGCATCCACCTAAAAGTATAAAAATAAAAAATAAAAATACTTTTTTAAAATAAAAATAAAAAAAAGAATATTAATATTAAGAAAGAGAGAGTGGAGAAAGCAAATTTCCATTA
>Ga0325411_1002847_pt1 | contig 19518 bp, 11 predicted proteins | sample PopdelMetagenome_13_FD_206181 | JGI IMG/M metagenome (GOLD analysis project Ga0325411, IMG submission 206181) | Populus deltoides microbial communities from Bellville, Georgia, United States - Xylem-PdIQD-R4 | ecosystem: Host-associated > Plants > Phyllosphere > Stem > Wood/Secondary xylem...
CAATTATGATAAAAGTCTATAGATAAACAGACATTTAATTTAAATGACATTCAATTCAATATAAGTAAAGATATACCATAATTGCAATTTAAATTAAAATAAATGTAGTTAAGTATATATAATAGTAAATAATGTCATTATAATGTATATTTATCATAAAATTTATTTTAATTATTTTTTAGATAAATTCCATAAAAAATTTATTTATTTGTAGTGCCCATAGAAAATAGAACTTGATCCTTTAATGAACATGAAAGGATCCAAATCCAAAACAATGAAAATAGAGGGATGATATTAGAGCACAAAAAAATTCAGGTAAACTAAACTAAGAACTAAGAACAAAATTCAAAGAAGACACACATGAACATGACTTGCACTACTCAGACACACAAATTGTTCACAGCTCTTATGCACTCCTACTTGACTGGCTTGTGGTCTTAGAGAGAGAAAAACACAGAAGGAAGCAAAAGAAAAAAAATCCTCCCTCTCTTTTTCTCCACATTTTCTGCTCAAAACTCTCTTTCTGCAACTCTCTTTACTGTTCTTTACGGAAGTAAGTTCTTTTTCTTTTTTATTTGGATTTGGTTGCATAAGAAACTGTGATGTAATGTCTGCTTACGTCCATTTCTTGCTCTCTCCATCTCTTAATTCTTTGAATCTTAGCACTTAAGTTTCTCTGCTCTACTTTTATAAAGAGCTTCAAGAAAGTAAAAAATAAACTTTCTTTCATTTTTTACTGACAACAATTTGCTTCATTTAAGATTGACATTTGTCAACTTTGTGTTTTTTCTGCTCATTACTGGTTTTTTTGTATGTTTTTTGTTGTTGGGTTTTCATGGTTTGAGTTGTTGAGCTTTGATAAGATCACTAACTGTGTGTTTTTGTGGTTTTCTTTTGTGGGGTTTGGTGGTTTTTTACAGATTGGAAAAGTGGTATAGAGAAAGAAGAGATAATTGAGTTTGGGAGATTCGATGGGAGTCAAGAGATCTGGTAAAAGAGAGGACTTGAATTTGGAGATCTATGGAAAGTTTTTTACCGCGTTTGTTTTGATCTGCACAGCAAGAATTTCAGTTGGTGTTACTAATCCAAGTGATGGTAATTAAGCTTGACTTTGTTTTCTTTTGCTCTTTTTTTTTTCCCCGGTTTTCTTTCAGCTGTTTGGATTATGAGAAAATGTCGGATACGAAAATAAAGTGAAGTTTTTAGTTATAATTACAATGGTATATGCTATCAAACCAAGGTGGAAGAAGTGCTTTGATTGGTTTGGTAAACTTTCTGTCTTGCTTCAAGTTTAATTTTTCTCCAGCAACCAAATCAAGATTACTGGTAATTAGTGTGCAGTTTGGAGCTGGAAATGAAGTATTTGTCACATTTGTGTGCGTGTGCATGCGTGTGGATATAGTTGCTCGTTAATTTTGTTTTATAGTACATGGAGCTTTGAATCTTATCACCGGCATTGTTTTGATTGAATTAGTTACTGCAATTAATAGCTTATACCTTTCTCTGGGATCTCCTGTACTGCCTGGGTGGGTCAGCATTGGGGGAGATCCGTGCGGTGAAGGGTGGCAAGGCGTTCTATGTAATGTTTCAGAAATACAATCCATGTATGGAACTCTGCTTTAGTCTCTTCATGTTAATTGCAATTTTTCGGTATGGATAATGTAAAGCTGTGTAATGATTTTTTTTTCTTTCAAAACTTGCTGTTTTACAGAGTTCTTAATGGTGCAAATTTGGGAGGAGAACTCGGTGATAACCTGGGAATGTTTGCTTCTATCAGATCAATGTAAGTGGTAGTCTCTCAGTCTCTCAATCTTTGGGAGCAGAACTTGTGCATATGTGCATAGGTGTGAGCTTATGAACGATGTGGTTGCCTAATTGAAACTTCTGTCCTTCCACCCCCAAACATTTTTTAACCTATTCCGTTGATGCTTTTAGAATCATCTGTTTTGATTTTTATTTGAAGTGTGAGGAACGGAAGGGGCATTTTACATGTGCCTTTGACTGTTATTGACTACAAGAGGCATTGAAGATATTGCATGGGATTGTTTTACATGTACAGGTGCTTTTAGAATTTGAGCCGGGGTTGCTCCATTGCTTACTTGGAAAACACTGCATTGTTCGAGCAAAATGCCAATGGCATGGCGCTTTAATACTGGATATCATTCTGAAGATCCTTAACTACTTTACAGGAGCCACTAAATGTTATTTATCAACCCTTAAATGAACGGTCTAAATTTCCTGATACCCCAACTTTGCATTTCTAGTTGTTTGCTTCACTTTAGATGAAACTCAGAGGATGTATAACCAAAGTACATAAACTGCATTTGTTTGAATATTAGGCAATATTCGTTCTTGTGATATTCATGGATGCTGACATTAATCTTTGTGTTTCTTTTCTTTTATTTATTTCCAGAGATCTAAGCAACAACCATATAGGGGGGAGTATTCCGTCCAATCTGCCTGTTACCATGCAAACCTTGTATGCTTCCCCTTTACATGAGATAACATATTTGTTTCTTTGATTTCATTTATCAATTCTGGGTACCCTTTTATGCAACAGCTTATGATAGTCTTTACCTTTGACAGTTTTCTTGCAGACAATAACTTCACCGGAAGCATCCCAGATTCTCTATCATCTTTAACTCTATTGAAAGACATGTAAATTTCATTTATCAGATTCTCTTTTGCTGGTGTTGATTCTGACTTGTCTCAGTTTTGTAATGCTTATATCCTAACTTTTTATGCCCTGCAGGTCTCTTAATGATAATTTTTTAAGTGGTGAGATACCGGATGCCTTTCAATCTCTTCCAGGGTTGATCAACTTGTAGGTTCTATTTTTAAAGTTGGCTTACTTTTCCAGTTTTATTAAAGGTTCTTTATGGTTAGTGTAACCACTTATTTTTTGCAGAGACTTGTCCAACAACAATTTGAGTGGACAGTTGCCTTCTTCTTTCGTAGATTTGGCTAGTCTTACAACCCTGTAAGTTGTCACAACAAGTCCATTTCTAATGCAATCACTTAATCTCCACGTGTAACGCTAACAACTTAGTTGGCAGACGCTTGCAGGACAATCAGCTGTCTGGGACCCTGGATGTTCTACAAGATCTTCCCCTGAGAGATTTGTACTATTCCTACCATGTCTCTTATAATTTTAAATGATAGTACTTTGTTACTTATTCAGGAATTTCATTGTCTAGTTTCGTATCCTGAATTTTGTGGAATAATTCTCTGCCTTACTTTTTGTCTCTTTGCCCCATTTAAAACAGGAATATAGAGAATAACCTGTTCTCAGGACCCATACCTGACAAGCTCCTGGCCATCCCAAATTTCAGGTGAAAGTCAAAATGTATTTCAGTTGAAATAGAGCTTGATGTTTGTCAAAAGCATTCATGTATCCATATGAATTGTACCATCAGGAGGACTTGAATTGTTGAATGTTTATGTCAATGATATATCTTGTTCTCTCAATTTAGGAAATTTCTGGTATTTGATAGTTCTTGACAGTTGTATGAAAACTCCACTAAGTTTATATCTGTGAGTGGGTTAGTAGAGGATGTGGGTAATGATTAACGCATTTCCATTGCCTTGTTGCAACCAGAGTATGAGCAATCAAATGAAGTGTCTCTTAAAACAATCAGGTCCTGGAAATCGTACCAGGTTGACATGTCCAAACAATTCAGACTGATCATGTTGTTGACAGTGTGGTCTATTAGAAATGCATGGATTTTTTTAAGCCAGGATTTTTTTTTTGAAGATAATAAACATGCGAAGAAACCTGTGATTCTCTCTTGGAACTTATGGGGAATAATACATCCAATTCATGTATGTGGTAATTGAGGTGAATCACATAATTATATGCACATATTTGTGCCTTACAGAACTGGGAGCTGGATGAGTTCTTGAATGCCTGTCAGAAATTTGCCCAAGTTGTCTGAGCATTATTGATCATAATGTGCACAATTAAATCTTGACAATGGCATGGAAATTATTCCAGAGGGACTTTCTGATCTCCACTTTCTGATGCAGCAAGTCAAAAAATACCATATGATTTTTATGGCTCCTACCAGCTATTAAATCTTTAGGCTTAATATTCTTCAAATAGCCATGATGGAGGCATTTGCTTTAACTTGCAGTCTACTGTGTTTGGTATCTAAGTTCATAGAACTGTGCAATGTTGTTTAAAGTGAATAGGAAGCCTGTTTTGTGTGGTTTGGAAAATTTGGTTATCACTTGATTCATTTGTTTGCTAATATGGTTGCTTGTTGCAGAAAAGATGGCAATCCATTCAATTCATCCACTTCTCCAGTACCTGCACCCATGTCCCCACCACCATCGACACCACCACCACCATCAGCACCACCACCACCTTCAACACCAACACCACCATTTTGGGTCCCACCATCTCCTCCTTCTCGAAAAACACCTGGGAAGCAGGCTGATGGGCCGTCTTCAGCAGAGGAATCGAATTCTGGAGGAAAAAAATTTCTAACTACTAAAAGATTAGTTTGGATATCCATTGCAGGGGTATTGTTGTTTGTAATACTGGCATTAGCACTTGGGCTTCTTATTCCAAAATGTAGCAGAACAAGGAAGGAGGCCAGTAGAATTTTCAAGCAGCATCAAGTTGGTGCTTATAAAGGCAACAGAGAGAACCCAAGGGACAATGGATCCTCAGCCCAACCAACTAATCAAATTGAAAAAGGCAAATGACTTATTTAACTTGAATCATCTGCTTCCATTGGAGATTTCAATTCTTTTGATCACTGACATGTTCTAAAATTTTTCTAACAGTTCCAAAGGAGACTTTACAGCAGCCAAAAGAGGACCATCCAAAGCCGCAAAATGTGCACAAGAGAAATGAACCTAAAATGGACCTTGCACTAAAGAGGGATGATTATTTAATAGACGTGAGCAGACTAGATTCAGATTTCACGCTGCCTCCGCCGCCTCCTCCACCTCCACCACCACCACCACCACCTCCTCCTCCACCCCCTGTTGAGAATGTCATTGTTAAGCCAAATGTTCCAGCTGAAGCAAGCTCAGGGAAGCCTTCTCGTAAAACTCGGACCCTCCTCACTTCTGCTAAGTCTTTCACCATTGCATCGCTTCAACAATACACAAAAAGCTTTTCTCAAGAAAATCTCATAGGAGAAGGCATGCTGGGAAGTGTTTATAGGGCACAGCTTCCTGATGGAAAGGTATGTATGATCTTTTATTATGATTGCTGTTGTTTGTAGCAATTTATTTATGGAGATTAATGAGCCAAGATATTCTATCAGTGGATTTAGATTTACTGTGTTATTATGTTAATTTTATTGTTTTCTTCATGACTTTGTTCCTTCTCTCTCTCAAAGACTCACTTTTTAAATCAGTTTCAATGCGTGCTCTTTTCCTCAATTGCCTAAAACAATTGATTTTTAATTGTTGAAACCATTATTACAAATCCCCAAACAAAATATATCAATGAGCTTTAAAAAGTTAGAACTTTAGTGGGTTGGTTACTCTTACTGCAACCCTCTTTTATATGGTGCATCTATCTGATTAAGCAGCTCAATTTTGTTGTAAAAAAACATATAGTTGAATGTCTTTGGTTTTCAACCTTTAATGTATTCGGTTGCTTTTGTAGCTTCTTGCTGTCAAGAAACTTGATAAGAGGACTGCAGAGCAGCAGAAGGAGAACGAGTTTATTGAATTGGTTAACAATATTGATCGGATCCGACATGCTAATGTCGTTGAGCTCATGGGTTACTGTGCAGAGCATGGCCAAAGGCTTCTGATCTATGAGTATTGCAGCAGTGGCTCATTACAAGATGCACTACACTCAGATGATGAATTTAAAAGGAAACTTTCCTGGAATGCCCGCATTAGGATGGCACTTGGAGCTGCTAGGGCCTTAGAGTAAGTGAACCAACCACTGCGATAGAACCAGCTGTCCTTAGAAAAAAGTCTAAATTAACTAGTAAGAAACACGAATTCAAAGAGTGTGCATGTATAGAGAGACAGATTTGAATAGCAGAAAATTTAAGTCTTCTATTGCTATATCAGATGAAAAGACATAATTAAGTAGTCCAATATGCTGGAAATGGTTTATAGATTCAGGTCTATAAAATGGTCAACAGTTCGCAAACAATCTTTCTATGGGATGAAGGTGGGAGGTGTGTGTGTTTTTTTTTTTTTTTTGGCCTCCTGTGCATACTTAATTTGTTCCATGTGTGAAGGTATTTGCACGAGGTCTGTCAGCCACCTGTCATACACAGAAATTTTAAGTCAGCCAATGTTCTTCTTGATGATGATCTTGATGTGCGTGTTTCGGATTGTGGTTTGGCTTCGTTAATATCATCAGGGGCTGTCAGTCAGGTAAGTCATGCTCATACAATCAGGCAGTGGTCCATGTTGAAATAGAACTCTCTTGGTAGTTGACTTTCAGACGTGTTAATTTGCGGAAATTTATCTACTCATGAAAGTGCAATTAGAATTTAAAACAAAAGGAATTTTGTTGATCAAGTTGATAGCAATTGATGTTTTTCAGTATTTGGAAAAAGCTCTTCAATTGGTTTAGGGATGTGTATAGCTTTTTGTTTCAATGTCCACTTACTATCCTAAAATAGTTCCTCTTATTTTCAGTTGTCAGGCCAGCTGCTAACAGCCTATGGTTACGGGGCTCCAGAATTTGAATCAGGAATTTATACTGTCCAGAGTGATGTTTACAGCTTTGGTGTGGTCATGCTAGAACTTTTAACAGGCCGGAAGTCCCTTGACAGGTATAAATGTAAAAACATGCTGTGTTTGTTATCCTATGCAATTTTTTGTTTCTTAAATGTCCCTCTTTCTTCAAATTTTGCCTAGGACACGGAATCGAGGTGAGCAATTTCTGGTGAGATGGGCAATCCCCCAGCTCCATGACATCGACACATTGTCAAAAATGGTTGATCCCTCTCTTAATGGAGAATACTCTGCCAAATCTTTATCACACTTTGCCGATATCATTTCCCGCTGTGTTCAGGTGAGAATTACACTGTTGGTTATGGTTTGCACAAAGACTTGATTCATCATTAACAAGTGAATGCCATCTAGTTGTAGTCATAGATTTTTTTTCCTACATAACGAAATATAGGATCAGCTTTACCTAACCACAATGATATCTTGCAGTCTGAACCGGAATTCAGGCCACCAATGTCTGAGGTTGTCCAGGATCTAACAGACATGATAAGGAGAGACCGCCCCAGCAAAGAATCAATCAGTGACTGAGTCAAATTGGTACATAGAACTTGTGATTCAACTTGTGAATGTAAAGCTTCGAAGTATTAATCTCCCACAATGTCAACACTGGAAGATGCATCATCAACTGTAAACAAATGCAGCAAGCTAACACAATAACTGTTCACATCCACATCTCAAGTTCATACCTCGGAGAAGTCTTCAAGGTAGCTGTAGCAAGAAATGTGAACAATCCATTCTTCTGGTCAAATCATTTGTGATTTCATTGTTCATTAAATCATGCAACCAAGCTTTGCTTTTGCAGAAATTTGCTAGCCATTTGTTTTGTATTATTATTTGTTGGCAATTCTTGACAATGAAATTTTGGTGCAATGCACCTGAATCTGAGTGAAACTTAAATTTAGCTCCAGCAAAATCCATATCATTCTGGTTCGATGGATTTTTTCAGTTCAAATGAACGGTTTGAACCCATGCTCATCCTTGAAATGAACAAGGAATTAAAAAAGGTTACCTGGCCTCTCTGTTGCGGGGTTAATTTTTGTTTGAGAAAATGAAACTTCCGACCATGAAAGAACACATTGGTCTCATAAAATATAAGGCCGATGGCGACTTGCAATGCTCTTGGTCACAATGACACTTGTATTTTTAGCTGTAACATCCTGGGAAAAAACCAAAGGAGCTATAGGGTTGACCCGCATGGCAAATTGCTTGATAAGTCTGAACTGGCTGCAAACCTGTGTTGATTGTGACATCTTGACGGTGATCATGTGTCTCTTTCATTTTTTTTTTTTTAAACTTAATTTAATTTCTTCATAAATCATTAGCTTCTGGAAGAAAGAAATTGATGACTCGTTATCACCGAATTTGAAAATTGATTTGGGCTATTGAGTTAAATCCGAGGCAAACTCCGAATGGGGTTTTATAACTATACCTAGAACCCTCCATTTAAAGTCCTAGAAAGTTGTTCTTTTTTTTTTTTTTTAAAAAGAAAAATCTATAAAAAACTAACCAATTTTCTGAAAAAAATTAAATAAAAAATCAAATCCCGATTCAAACCGAGTTGACACGGAGTCGATCACACATATATAAACTCGGTACCTCTCTTCCCCCTCTCTCCCGCGAATATTTATCTTCCTTAACGTCCAAATTTTTTTATTTTTTATTTTTTATTTTTCTCATTTTCACCGCTTCGATTTCACCAATCCGTCTCTTCCTCTCCATAAATTTGAATCTCTAATCAGTCACATTTCCTCCTCTCAGTTTTCGATATCCAAATCTGAAATTACGAGTTCAGATCTGGTGATTACTCAGTAAGAAGTAATGAGTCGGTACGATTCGAACCCGTTCGAAGAGGAAGAAGTCAATCCTTTCGCTGTACGTCTAAATATACGTATTTTACTTGTTACATCTGTGTATGATTATTAGTAATATTCGCGTTTGTACGTAAATTATACGCGTATTCTTTTTCGAAATTTTGGATTCTTCGTAATGTAGTTTTTTTTATTGTGTTGTTTGGTTGCTGAGAAAATGCGGAGGATTTTGAGAGAAAATTGAAGAAGCTCGGATCTTATTTAGACTAGAAAGAAAGTCACCCTCTCTCTCTGTTTTTTTTTTTTTGGCTTAATTAAGGAGAGTTGTAATGTTAGTACTTAATTTAGCAATATTAATTATAGATTTACATTCTAATTATTTTTATTTTTTTAATTTGAGTTGTTGAGATGAAGAAATGAAGCTCTTATATTTTGCTGTTTGTTTGGTAATGGAAGGATCAAGGAGGAAAGGGGAAAGGATCAGGGCAGTCAAATTATGGCGGAGGCGCGTTTTATATGCCTGTAACTTTCTGTTTTTCTCTTAATTTTCAGCATTTTAGAATGAGTTTGGGGCCGCCGTGCTGCTTTGAACATGGAAATTAAGTATAATGTGTAGGTGTAATATGATGGAAGATGAAATTTTTCAGTTGGTTGTAGGATAGTTTGTAGCATTGTTGAAGCGAGAAAGTTTTTCCCTTTCGAGAAATTGTGAATCTTTTTTGAGTTGCTATATTTTGTTTGTATGTTGGATCTGAGATGGTTATAATTGCTAGTCCAATATGAATCTCAAGTCTGGATGCTGAAACTTAATCTTAATACTTGTTCAGTAGGAATGGAACCCGAGGATGAAGTTAAGAACCTGTAAGTGACATGCAAGGAGAAATGGGAACACTACCTAATAATGCTTAATGTCTCTCTTAAAACGTAACTTTTTTTTTATGGCCAATTTCTTGTTTAGTTACTGTCCTTTATGGATCTTCTACTTGCTGCTGAGTGCGAGTCCCAAGCTACACCTGGATATAGTGTGGCAGATTTACTTGTTCTTGCATATGTATGGATGTTATGAATTGGTGGTGTGCTTCTTTTTTGGTGTAAAGATTCTCCGGTAATGCTGTTAACTTATTCTCGTGTTTTGCTGTATTCTTGCAAAATTTCTAGAATCCCGGAAGTGTCCCCCCTGCAACTTCAAGGCTTTCACCCCTTCCTCACGAACCTTATGATCGTGGTGCAACCATAGATATTCCCCTTGATTCTGGAAAAGTACTATAAATTCCTCAAGAAGTGTGTTCATGTAGTCACATTATGTGAATGTTGCTTTCTTAATTTTGTTTCTGTTCTTTGTCTGACTCTAGGAATTAAAAGCGAAGGAGAAGGAACTCCAAGCGAAAGAGGCTGAATTGAAGAGGAGGGAACAGGTGAGTGCTCTGTTATAGTGGCTTGTGTACATAGGTGTTTACACACGCGTGCTCTACAAGAAGTTTGGTCATGCAGTCACATTATCTTAAGGTTGCTTTCTTATTTTTGTTTCTGTTCACACACACACACACCCCAACTTTATTTTGGAAATCAATAGCATGTTCAGGAAAATCATGTTTGGCCAAAGATTATCGATTTTCGTTGTGTTGTCCTTGTGTCAAACTTCTAGAATCCATGAGTTTTGCAGTCAATGAAACCTTGAGAGTCTCGCAATTGCTTTCATTTTTAAATTGTATTATCCTCAATGGTAATTTAGAATCCATTTTCCTTTTGTTTTCCAGGAACTAAAACGGAAGGAAGATGCAATAGCACGTGGTATGTTTATCTTATTGGTGTTTTTTTTGTTGATAATAAGGCTGTGCATGGTGATATTTAGTTTAACATAATGTTCTTTTTTTGACAGCTGGAATTGTAATAGAGGACAAGAATTGGCCACCATTTTTTCCGATTATCCATCATGACATTGGAAATGAAATACCAATCCACCTACAGAAGATTCAGTATGTTGCATTCACAACATTTTTGGGTATGTTTTAAATTCTACTTGGAAATTCTGTTTGATGGCCACTTGTCATTTTTTATTGTTTGCTGTCCTTGATAATCAAGTTTGTTAGGTTGTTCATCAAGTCTCAGTCCTGTTAGCGGGAACCAGGAGACAATATTTTCTAACTGTTGCATTTTCATCTCTAAGATGGACGATGCATCTTAATTGTCAGCATTTCATTTTGTTTAGTTGGGTTTAGGTCATTCCTGTGATCGATCCTGTAGCTCAAATTGTGTAAAACAGTTTGGTTTAGTTGGGTAGAGGTGGATCAATTTGAGAAATGTTTTAACACAAACAACTATCAGCTGTGTGGTAACTTAATATCATGAAATTGCAGGTTTATTTGTCTGTCTTTCATGGAATATTGTAGCTGTTACCACAGCCTGGATAAAAGGGGAAGGTTGGTGCAAATCCATTCAACATGTATAGTGCATGATCACATTACCTGTTTGTCTAAACTCGTTTTCTTTTCTAGGTCCAACAATTTGGTTTCTTGCTATCATCTACTTCATATCAGGGGTTCCTGGAGGCTATGTTATGTGGTATCGCCCTCTTTATCGTGCAATGAGGTATTCTTCTTTGACCGTTGGCCAGTGAAATTTCTTCTATAACTATATCTGTACTTGTATAGCATGTGTTTCCTATTCTGGCTCTATATTTTTGAAATGTTTCTGGATGCTGTAAGTATTTAAATATGATTATAGAAGCTTGATTCATGTGTTTGCAGAAATCAGAGATAACCTTATGGATAGTGTGGAAACCTGATCTTTCATGTTCAATAATAATGAAGCTGTAAATGATGATTACCTAGACATGGTTGATGACATTTCATATGTGAAAGCATGATTTGAATTGAATATTTGAAGATCTGAAGTATCGTCTTGTAAAAGAATATGTACTTTTTTGAAATTGTGGGAAGAATGTGATGTTGTTCACTGGTATGACCTAAATTTACGAGGGAGGACCAACCAAAAAGAGGGGGAGAGGGAGGTGGGGAAGCTGAAAAAAAGGGAAAAAAAAGTGCAGTGCTGTGTAGGTGGGATCATGTGTAGTTTATCTTCTATGAGGTGGCATGCTAGCTTTGGGAGAGAATCATAATCCTGTTATGCTGGATAAGAATGATTGTCAGACAATCATGTGTTTTGAACTTTGTCCTTGGTATATGATGGATGAACGGGTTCAGATTAGCTAGATCCTTTTTTTTTTTTTTATTTAGCACCATTAGACAACTATGGTAATTTTTGTGTGTTATTTTAGCAATAGGCTAATGAAAAATATAGGGAGGGGTCTTAAAGTACTTTCTCCATGCGTGTATCTCATTACGAGAATTTGATGGTTTTACTTCTACAGTTGTACTAGTCTTTTTTCATTTGTTCATTATATGCATTATGAATTGATGTCCCTACTTTTATTTAATTTTGCATCAACTCCTTTTGCAGGACAGATAGTGCTCTGAAGTTTGGATGGTTTTTCTTGGCTTACCTGGTAATCTCATTTATGTATTTCTTTCCCTTTTGAAGATCCTCTAGAAAATCCCTCATTTGTTGTTTCTGTACTCTCCATGCAGCTCCACATTGGCTTTTGCATCTTTGCTGCTGTTGCCCCCCCAATTGTTTTCAAGGGGAAATCTCTTGCGTAAGTTTCTTTAAGATGTTGCATTGAAGATGGTTCTTTTGCTAGAGAATCAAATACATCATAGCTTGTTTGGAAAATGAAGCAACTATTCTGGGCAAGGAGGATTTTCTCACTCATTCAAATTTCATATTATCGTTGTTTTCCTGGAGTGTCTTTTCCTGAAATTTTGGGTGGACCGATTGGGTAGAAATTATATTGATCTGATCTTCTTTTAGTTTCTCTACTCTGCTAATGTTTGTTTGATCTTTTGTGGACAGGGGTATTTTGCCTGCTATTGATCTTATGGGCAGCCATGCTTTAGTTGGGGTAAGTTTTTCAGCTTTGGTTGTTCATTTCTTGATAATATCAGTGTACCTGCACTTCCATTATGAAGTATTTTCTCACTCATTCTGAGCATAATGGGAGAAATGCATTTACATATTTGATCGTGAACTGTTATTATGTAGATGTCTAAGCAAGTCTCACTCTAATAACATAACAATTTTTGTTTGCAGATATTCTACTTTATTGGATTTGGATTCTTCTGCGTTGAATCACTCCTCAGTGTCTGGGTTATTCAGGTTAAATAAATCCTCGTACGACTTGTGCATGCAACCTTGCTTACTGTTTCATTATGGCTTTGCTCAAGATTCTTTGTTTGCTGGTTCTGATTTGCAGCAAGTCTACATGTATTTCCGAGGTAGTGGAAAAGCTGCAGAGATGAAGCGGGAGGCCGCAACAAGGACCATGATGGCTGCCCTATGACAATGCTCCACTGGACAAAAATGCTATTCTTGGATGGAACTAGAAGACTACGCTTCTTGCCCACTTTTTCCCTTCATACATAACGCGTCTTACTTCATTATTAACCTTGTTCATGTGTTCATCTTTAAATACAATTCCCAAACAAAAGAACTTGACAGATTAGAAAATTGAATAGGATCGAGTTCTAGACTCTAGAGTATTGTGTTCAGCCGAGACGTCGACTTAGACAGAGGTTGATACATTGTTTCTCCCTATAAAATGATTGGCACTGTATGTGAATTTGTTTTGCTCTTCTGGTGACTGTAAAGAGAGGCAAATGCCGAGATCACAACCAACGGTCTTAGGCTTTAATGGGTTGATTCAATCCAAAGTTGGCCTGTTTTGTTCATGTCCAGCCATGGAAATTTGCAGGAGAGAACATCTTCTAAATACTAGAGGACATGAAATCAAATCCTTCAGGTGGTCACGAACAGCAGATGCAGGAAACTTTGGTGTCGACGGATTGTCTCCGCATCGATTGCTCTTGATTTTCGAACCTGTATCGATTCTGTTCATGTCCATCCATGCATGTGTGCATTCATCACATAAATTCTGCTTATTAATGGAGTCATGGATCTCCTCCCTTTCACTTTATTTTATTTGTAGATCTCGGTTGAGCCACTTTGAGAAGGTTTAGTCGGCCGAAAATTAAGCTCGGCTGGGCCTTTTGTTTTAGGTCCAGCTGGGTTTTTTTTTGTTATACCATCACACTGACTATGGATATAATTGAACAGCACAAAACCTTTAGTTTGTACTTTTTAGGATCTGTTATCTGATAAATATATGTGAATTTTGTATTTTTTTAAAAAATTAATCACCACGAATATTGAAAAGTGCATCTTATATTTATAATTCCAAATATCTTCATAGAAAATAATCAAAAGTAATAATTTAGTCACGATTAGTGAAACATTATGTAAAATATTCAAATTCTAAATATGAAATAAATTAATTAGATGTGTTATTTTTTGTACTTGTATATGCGCGTATTGCGTAGTTGAATGATGCATGCGATTGACCAGGCATGATCTAGTATAATTATCGCAGCCTTTTCAAGATGCACGAACTTTTCCAGGACAATGCTGTCAGGACAAAATCCAGACAAGTATTATTCCTTGAGATCTGGAGAAGAGATTTTTAATGATTTATAACGGATTTCCATGCCACCATTACACTTTCAACTCGCTCTCTCTCCTGAGATGCTAAGATTGCAAAGTTTTGTCGGACAACCACTACCTTTTCAAGTCTTTCACCTGAGATGCCAAGGTTGCGAAGCTTGGAACTAACAAAACATGAGCTTTTGATGTTGATACAGCCGACGACATCACCTCTTTGAAGCCGAATTAATTTCCTTGATGTTGGGCCAGGATGAGATCCATTCACCGAAAGAGGACCCATCGTTAACTCTCATACACTTGGACGAGAAGAATTGCAAGTTCGGGAGCGGAATTGAGGAAGGCAAATCCCAATAAAGCATTGGTTTATCGATGAAATCCAAAGTTAGATACCTCAATGACCCACATCTATGGAGGGAAAATGGCAAGAAAAAACAGGGCTTTTTATTACCATCGACAATAAATTCGAGATAAAGCACTTCAACTCCATTGCGTATCGCATAAATGCAGCAATGTCAAAGGCCGATAACGATCGAACCAACGAAGGTGAAAACACAGCATCTTTCTTTCGCCACGGTGAGCCAAGAACGGTTCCAAATAATCAACCAATTTGTTTGCATATCCTTCTCCTCCTTTCTTGCCACTGAAATACGATAGAAAATCGAAAGTCAAGAACGGTGTGGTGAGGCATAGTTCTTGGCACTTTTTCGATGAACGGTATAGCGCAAAGAAGTATGGAGTTGGAAGCAAGGAAATTATATAAAGATGGCAAATGATTTCCTGTGAAGGGTTTTTCGATCCTTGTTTAGAGAAGAAGAAGCATCGATGGTGGGCCTGAAAATAATGGTCAGGTGCAGGATTAGGCTATATAGCAAAAAAGTAAGATTGTTTTGACTATTCATCCACTCAAGGTTTTTATATAAAGAAATACATATTTATCAAAAACCATCTCAATTTAATAATTTAAACTGTTAGGTAAGATTTTATGATATAATTTATATTATTTTTTAACACATTCCCTTAAATAAAATCTCTTTGAACTTGAAACTTACGTAAGTTAACATTATTTTATACTTAATTTTTATCAAATAAATGAGGATAATAAGATTCGAACTCGTAACATTTGGTCATAAAGCTCTGATATTATATCAAAAAACGATTTCAATCCAATAGCTCAAGCTATTAGGTAAAATCTTAATATATGATTTATATTATTCTTTAACAATATTGAAATAGATAATATGAATTATATGAGATATTTGATTTATCAAAAATACATTTATTTATATTTTTATTTGAGAAAATTTTATTGATTTATCCAAAATGATAATAACCCTTTTTTAATGTTATATTCCTATTTATAAGCTATGTTAAACCATAAATAATATAAAATAGACTTTCAAAATTATCCCCAGCTAAACTATGTTGGATATAGTGTTGTTTTTTTCATTTTTATTGTTAAGAATCTAAAATTATTTAAAAATCAATATAATATTTTTTTCAAGCTAATCGAACATCCCTATGTATTATATAAAGTAATATCGTTTGAATTGTACCCGCATGGATTTTCTCAGAGCACTTGGATTTGCACCCACGTTCGAATTGGCAAGATTTACAAATTCTCAGAACCCAGCCGAAAAATGGACAGAAACCTAATAATTGCCACCCACATTCTCTCTAGTCAACAAAGGCTACCAGACTAGCCTCCATGCTTGCTGGCCTTAACAATGACATTGCTGTATACAGTCTATGGCTCCCTTGCGTGCACGGTTCAGATCCTACCTCCATTACCTTCCCTGTAGTTGCAAACCCGACCGTATTTTACATGTGGAACTAACCCAGAAAAGAACTCCTTCAACGAGAAAGGCAGTAGACCACCACCTCCATTAATGGATGGCTAAACAACGAACGACTCTTCCCCCTCATAAATTTGTAATCAATCACTTTTTTAATGTTTAGCCCTGCGTGGATTTGTTGTTTGTATTATATTATCCATTAGATTCAAAATAAATGCTGCTAAAAAGAAATTTTTTATAAATATAATAGCAAGATATTTAAACCCAGCCTTGACTCACATAGTCGACGAGTATATAGGCAACTTAAGCAATGATTCAAGACCTTAACTTGACAAAAAGATCTTAAAAATAAGTAAAATATATTTGTTAATTATATTTTATGAAATAAAAATTACTCACTCAATAAAAAATTCTAAATACAAAATGAAAATTATTCAAGGCCCCACTTGTTAAGCATGTATAAGGAATAATAATAAAAATATTTTTAAAATATTTTAAAATACCTTATTTATAATTTTAGCCAAAATTTCTATTCACCTTAAGCCGGTTTTATTGTATAATTGACCCAATTAAAGGTCAGGGTGACAAGTTGGATGGGTTAATGCTAATTAAATTATAAATTATCATTATTTCTAGATTTAAAAAAAATAAAAAGTAAATCAAAATAAATTTTAACTTTAATCATGAATCAATTTGTTAACTTATACCAAATTAACTCACATCTAATTTAATTTAAAACGTAATCTAAACTAAAAATCAGGTTAATAAGTCATTGAGTTGGCAAATCAACTAAGAGTGTATTTATGTTACATGTTGTGTATATTTTTAGTGATGGGGCATCACTAAAAAAAAAAAAAACAATAGCAGAAGCATGAAAATAATAAATGCAAGGTTACACCTGGGTTTTGCATTTTCCAAGGTTATACCCTATAATAAATGCAAACTCAACCGATAGCATAAACCAAGTTTAATTACACTGTATATTAAAAGGGAGTAGACAACTAATAATAATAAAAATAATTGTTAGAGGCTTCAATTTTATTATTCAAAAGCAGATTCGAAAATTCTTACAAAACAAATATCAAATGTCTGTGTATCCAACGGTCAAAGACCAATGAAGTTGCTCGATCTTTAACACCGCTCGTGCATATATAAATGCACTTGTCTATCTGATATTTCTGTGCTTGCCAAACCACATCGCCCTCTCAAGTCCCAAAATCAAAAAACACTGAAGGGCAAGAATAACAAGACTAGAACACCATGGTTTGCTTTTGTTTTCTTGTTGATCAGACCCGGAAGGTGAGAAGAAGCAAGCCGGCAGCCGGAATTTGTTCAAGGTGTGGTGGTGGAGCAAGTGTAGCTGATATGAAAACTTGTACAAGATTTTGCTATGTGCCATTTTACAGGAAATCTTGGAGAGCTATCATGTGTACTTTCTGTGGAGCTGTACTCAAATCTTACCACTGAATTATTTTGTTTTAGAGGACTTCTAGCGTGGTATTTCTTTCCCACTTAGTTTATAGCATTTTAGTTAAGTTCTGTATGCTTTGGAGCTAATTATAAAAAAACATGCTTTTACCCCTATTTTTTCGTGGCTTATTATAGAATTTTTTCCCTCTTCTGTTTGTACCATTTGTAATGTGAAATTTGCTTGAGGAAATTGCAGAAAGCAGCATTGTTCTTAAAAAAAGAAAAGGAAAAAAAAAGTTACAGAGAGCTCCTTCCCAAGAGGGAGATGTGCAATTTTTTTCTTGTTTGCACCAAAAAAATATAAGACAATGGTTTGGTCTGCAGTCCTGCAGTTTGTGCAGGATTTGTAATAAATTTACAGGTGGAAAGCTTTTATGAGGAGGATGGAGATGGCTGAACAGTGATGCCTCATCAAGTGGAAAGGACATGGAAGGTGAAGTGTTGGTGATGCCGATAGCTATATGTATGTATGGAGTCTGTTTTCAGAAATAAATGAAGTGTGATCGAACCTTCCATTGACCTAAAACACGGCAGCAATTATACAACAATTAATTTTCTGTTTTAAAAGTTTAGGCTGCTCCAATCTTCTCCCAATTTCTTCATAATATTGAACTTAGTTTTCTTTGATGATCTAATGAAGGAAAAGTAGAAGTGTTAAGCTCAGTTCAATGAGTGGTTTATTGGCTATAACTAGCCAGGGTTGGAAGACTCTCAAATTAAACCTTGAAGTTACTGTTTTTATTTTTTAATTATTTTCTAAGTTAATTTTGAATTCTTATTGTTTTTTTCTGCATGGTTTTAGATTTGTTTTTTATTAAATCAGTTTTTATCTGTATATAAATAGCCGGTATATTATTCTTTTATCAAATTATTGAATTAAAAAACTATTAAGAATAAATTAGAGAGTTTTTCTATCTTAGTTTCTCTATAATTTAAGATCGTAGTCTTCTAACTTAAAAACCCTAGTTTTTATCCATCCTTCTTTATTTTAAGTGATTTAATTATCTGGTTGAACAATATCAGCTGTTTTATCTTTTCATTGCCGTTAAAGCAGTGAAGAAGACATGCACCTCCTGCATATCAGAAGATCTGTCTGGTAAAACCTACCAAAATACCCATATTGTAGTGAAATGAAGGTGATTTTTCAATCTTCTTCACATGCCTTTCAAATCCCCTCGAAGAGAGATGATGCATATACAGCTGTGCCTGTTAAGGTGGTGAATGAATTTGTCACTGTTCATGTGAAATTAATGCCAGAAAGAAATTAAAGTGTATCGCTGTTAGTGTTCCAGTTTCAGCTCAGTAAAATCATGAGAAAGGACGTAATAAATGTTCGACTTGATGAGAATGCCAGTAGAATTCGAATATATTTATTTGAAGTGATGTACTTAGTTGAGAAGTCCTTATCATAATAAATAAATTTCGTTGAGGGTTGAGAGTTGTCTCCCTTTCTCTCTTTCCATGCTTAAGGATCAAGAATAATATCGTTCATATTAAATACGATCTGGTATTGACATAGCAAATTATTAGCCTGTGAGCTGGATGACACTTCTAAACTTTTTCATGTTAAAATCAATATATTTTTTTTCTTAAAAAAAATAGCAAATTTAATTATGACTCGGAAACTGATCCAAAAACCTAATATTTGCAGAAATGAACCTTATATGCCTAGCTCGATCGGTTACAGTATATCCATGTAGCATGCAAATCTCCGTTTGTTTTTGCCTGTGAACTTTTGTGTGGGCTGCAGAGGAGCTTCAAATATTCTTGTACATTGCACATTTTTAATGCATATATATACGTATAAACAGAATTCTGGGCATATCAGTGTCTGGAAATCATAGCTCTTCAAAAAATATTTAAATAGTAAAAAAAAAATCAGATTTTTTTAAATTTTTTTTGAAACGTAAAAATAAACATGCTTTAATAAGAAAATTCAACCCAACTTCAAATGAAAAAAAAAAATTATCATCGCTCAACTTTTATGCAATATAAAAAAAGTCCCATCAATTTATTTTCTCTTTACTGTATGAAAAAAAAAACTAAATAAGAAAAAGAAAAAAAATTTGAAGAGGAAAAAGTATAAAATTAAAAATATCTTAAAAGAAAAAAGCTGCGCAACGAGACTCAATCTCCTTGCCCAATCCTTGAGTCTGGTTGCAGAGCCACAC
>Ga0325411_1002848_pt1 | contig 19517 bp, 15 predicted proteins | sample PopdelMetagenome_13_FD_206181 | JGI IMG/M metagenome (GOLD analysis project Ga0325411, IMG submission 206181) | Populus deltoides microbial communities from Bellville, Georgia, United States - Xylem-PdIQD-R4 | ecosystem: Host-associated > Plants > Phyllosphere > Stem > Wood/Secondary xylem...
TAAAAATAAAATCTGAGTGATCCGATCAAAAACTCGAGTTGACCTGACTAAAACCCAATCAATTAACTTGTAGAGTTTTTATTTTTGATATGTTTTGTTTTACAAAATAGCCTTGTTTTGATCTATTTTATATATATATATATAAAATAGATTAGGTTTTATAACTTTGGTATGCATATTTTGTTGCTTTGGTAGACACCCTTATACAATGAAGTGTGAGACATAGTTGTTCATAATCCATGTGGTCAAGTTGCATAGAATTCCACGATCGATTGTCACTGATATAGATTGAACTTTTCATAGTAATTTCTAGCATGAGTTGTTCTGTTTGCATGGATCGAAGATAGCTACGAGTTCAACTTACTACCCATAAATGGATGGTCAACCGAAGTCACTAACGGTACACTTGGGTATTATCTTCAGGCATTCATCCATTATAATCCCTATTAATGGTACAACACAACGTGCCATGCTTCAAAAAAAAAGTCACCATTTAAGTACCTCTATAGCCGAACACCACCAGCCCTAATTAGTTATTACGATGGGATATTTTCTTCTAATGATGAGGTTGATATAGGATCGAGATGAGTTGATTAACGAGCTTAAGAGAAACTTGGAACAAGACAATAATTATATGAACTCCTACGCTGACCAACACCATCGGAAAGAACAATACTTACTGGGCGATTGGGTCTATTTAAAACTCCAATCATACAGGATAGAATCCCTTTCTCATAAGGCTTTATATAAGTTGAGCTTCCGCCACCATGAGCCTCATCACATCACTCAGAAAATTGGGGAAGTGGCATGTAAGTTGGAGCTTCGCGAATAAGCATCTATTCACCCAGTTTCCTATGTTTCACAACTTAAACGCCGTATAGGAGATAGCCAAGTTAGCATCTCAGTCTTACCAATCATGAACCAAGATTGGTAGCTAATACTTAAGCCTTTTAAGCCCTAGAATACCAAATAATTAGAAGATGATATCGCATTAGATAGGCTGTGCTAGTCCAATGAGAATCATTGGCGAAGGAAGAAGTTATACGGGAGGACCTCGAAAGAATGAATTTGCAGTTCCTGGAAGGCGACCTTGGGGACAAGGAAGTTCTTGAAGGGGGAGGAAATGATCAGGACCAAGAAAGATATTTGAAAAATGCCTACAATAGAGTAAGAGGGTTACGACAAAAGCAAGCAGAAATCAGCAGCAGTAGGTCCGTGGATGCACTCTCCTTGCGAAAAGAAGGTTGGCAGGAGTCTTAGTGGCAAGAGGTAGAAGAAGGGAGTGTCCTTGCATAGAAAGGAGAGGCACGGTAAGGGTGATAAATACTAGGAAATGTATGAAAGAGAAGACTGAATTGTTTTATTATCATTGAATGACGTTGGCTATATAATAGGCTTCCATAACAGAATTAACAAAAAAATATGCAGTACACGTTTAACAACCCTGAAAACATGGTAAGACTAAATCAAATAATAACAGCACCCTTCATAATAGGGATTTATTTAGACTAAGCAATAATGGACCAAATCAACATTGCCTCTCTTAAACTGAATGTTATAAGCATGAGTTTATATCATTCTCAGAACAAACTCCTAATAATGCTCGCAGCTTCAAAAAAGCATCGAGCTTGAGTGGCTTTGTCATTATATCAGCTATTTGATCTTGTGTGTTGCAGTAAATTAATTCCATAGTACCAGCCTTAGTAAGCTCCCGAAGAAAATGAAAACGCACATCGATATGCTTACTACAACCATGCATTACTGGATTTTTAGAAAGCTTGATTGCGGAACTACTATCACAATAAATAATAGTTGTTTTGTCTTGATTCAGTCCCAGCTTTTCCAGAACTCTCTTCAACCATACTGTTTGGCAAGCACACGAAGCTGCAGCAATAAATTCAGCCTCAATGGTAGATAGACTTACTACTGGTTGTTTCTTTGATAACCAAGATATTGTTCCTGAACTCAATAAAAATACATAGCCTGAAGTGCTTTTTCTATCTCCCAAATCTCCAGCATAATCACTATCTGTGTAGGCAACAAGATCATTGTTTCCTCCCTTCTTATAAAAAATTCCAAAATCAAGTGTTCCCTTCAAATATCTCAGCACTCTTTTTGCCACTTGCAAATGAAACTCAGTTGGATTCTCCATGTCTGGTCGTGTAGCAGTGAGATACATGAGACTACCCACCATTTGTTTAAAGTGAGTCTTGTCTACTTTAACTCCACCTTTATCCTTCACGAGCTTACAACCTGGAACAATAGGATTATGAACTGAATTGCTTCTATCCATTCCAAACCGTTGCAACACCTCTGAAGCATATTTTTTCTGATTAATAAACACACCAGTAGATTTCTGCAAAACTTCAAGACCCAGAAAACACCTCATTTTGCCAAGATCAGTCATGTCAAACTCATGCTTCATGGAATTTTTAAATTCTGAGATCATTAATTCATCATTGCCGGTATAAATCAAATCATCAACATACAAACTGATAATCAAAAGGTTACCTTCTTTTCCTGTCTTGGTGAACAAAGTATGCTCATAGTCACACTTTTCAAAACCTTATTTTATGAAACATGCTTCTATCCGACTGTACCAAGCACAAGGTGCTTGCTTAAGCCCATAAAGTGCCTTTTTTAATTTATAAACCTTGTGTTCATGTCCTTTTTGCACATAACCACAAGGTTGTTCCACAAAAACTTCTTCATTTAACTCACCGTAAAGAAATGCAGACTTTACATCCAGCTGATATATAGTCCATCCTCTTTGAGCTGCAAGAGCCACCACCAACCGAATTGTTTCCATGTATGCTACAGGTGCGAATACTTCTATATAATCAACCCCATACTGCTGAGAATATCCCTTCACTACAAGCCTCGCTTTGTACTTGTCTACTGCTCCATTTTCATTCAATTTGGTTTTGTAAACCCACTTCACGCCAACTTTCTTCCCCCCTGCAGGTAACTCCATTAATTCCCACATGCCATTTCGTTTTATGGCTTCCATTTCGACATCCATAGCTGTCCTCCATTTCTCACTTTTTACAGCATCTTCAAAACGAATTGGATCAACTGCTGCAAACATTGCTAGTTGAGTTGCAATGTCATCTTCAGAGAGTCCTTCTCCTGTTTCATAGTCACGCATCCAAACTGATGGTCTTCTATTTCTTCGTTCATGCAAGCTAGGCAAACCTGCAACCAAAAAATCATCAGAAGGATTTGTTGCTGCTTCTGCTGTATTTATATCAAGATCAGCTTCATGGCTTTCATTCGGTTCTGCTACTTCTACAGCTTCTGCTATAGTTGCATCATGATTAGAGGCACTATGGTAGCCATCTTCTGTATTAACAGCTGCATGTTCAGAGCCACTGTGGTCGCCATTGTCTGCATGAGTAGCTGCATGTTCAGAGCCATTGTGGTCACCATTGTCCACATGAGCAGCTGCATGCTCCTCTTCACCCCATTCCAAATTGCACCTGATTGCTACATCATACTGCTTGTCCCAATTCCAACCTTTGTCTTCTTCAAACACAACATCCCTACTGACTATAATCATTTGTGATGCAGGATCATAAAGTCGGTAAGCTTTGGACTCTTCACTTACACCCAGTAAAACACAAGCCAAACTTTTATCATCTAATTTTGCTCTTTTACTGTCAGGCACATGGATATGGCTGATACAGCTGAAAACTCTGAAATACACAACAGATTGTTTGATGCCACTCCATGCTTCTTCTAGAGTCTGATTTCTGACAGCCAATGTAGGACTTCGATTGAGGACATGCACTATCCAATTAACAGCTTCAGGCCAGAAAGTTTTCGGAATTTTCTTCTCAGAAAGCATGCTCCGTACCATATTCATTATGGTTCTGTTTTTGCGTTCGGCGACTCCGTTTTGTTGAGGTATGTAGGTTGCTGTCAACAAGCGTTGTATACCATTTACATCACAAAAGGTATTAAATTCTTATGATGTAAACTCTCCTCCTCTATCAGTACGTAGGCCTCTAATGAAAGTGTCTGTCTCCTTTTCAACATGAACTTTGAATCTCTTGAAAGCATTAAAGGTTTCTGATTTTGCTGCCAAAAAGAAAACCCATGTTTTTCTACTAAAGTCATCTGTAAAGGTAAGTAAATACCGTTTCTGGCTATTAGAGATTGGCTTGATCAGCTCACAAATATCTGCATGCATGAGCTGAAGAATTTGTGAAGCTTTCCAGGTGCTTTTCTTTGGAAATGGATCTCTTTGTTGCTTTCCTACTAGACAGTCCTTGCATAGCCTGGAAGAAGACGTGAATAATGGTAAACCATTCACCATTTGTTTCTGCTGAAGAGTTTTCAAGCCTGTAAAACTCAAATGTCCATATCTACAATGCCAAAGCTGCACCATATCTTCAATGATTGTGTTGAAACAGACGATTTTTAATGGATGAGATGCAGCATGTAGCACAAACATCCGATTTGCTGACATCTTTATGTCCATGATCAAACCTTGTTCATGATGAAACACCTTACACCTTCCATGTTGAAATAGAATATCCAACCCCTTCTCCTGTAATTGCCCAATGCTCAGCAAATTGTTCTTCAGCTCCGGAACAAAGAATACATTCGTGAAAATCTGTGTTTTGCCATTAACCTGCAGCCTGACATTTCCCTTTCCCATTACAGCCATGCTTGCATTGTTGCCTAGTTTCACTGAGTCTCTGAATTTGTCATTCAAGTCTGAAAAATAGTCTTTCTTCCCACACATATGGTTGCTGCAGCCGGAGTCAAGAAACCACAAATCCTCGTTGCTGATGTTGTTCATTTCCATGTATGCCATTAGCAACATTTCTTCTTGAGTTTCTGCATAATTAGCTTCCTTTTCCTTGCTTGGACATTCCCATTAAAAGTGTCCAAGTTTGTGACAGTGGTAGCATTCTACTGTATTTTTGCTGAAATGTTGTCTGCTTCTTCCCCATCCCTTGCCTTTAGAGCTGCCACGGCCACGACTTCTTCCTCCAAATTGATCACCGTGAGTGATCTGCAATGCATGTTCTTCTTCAACATGGGTACTCATACGTTGTTCATGGACAAGTAGGCTGCTTTGTAGCTCGTCAATGGTTAAGGTGTCTATATCCCTTGACTCTTCAATGGAACACACATCATAATCAAATTTTTACGTCAAAGATCTCAAAATCTTTTCAACAATAGCAGTATCTCCTTTGTTTTCACCGTTGGCCTTCATTTTATTTGTTATGGTAAGAGTCCTAGCAAAATATTCATTCACCGATTCTCCTGCCTTCATGTGGAGAATTTCAAAATCCTTTCGAAGTGCTTGTAACAATGCACGCTTGACTCTGGTCATTCCTTTAAATTTTTGTTTCATGGAATCCCATATGTTTTTTTTTGTATCTTTGTTAAGAATCGTTTCCAGGATTGAACGATCTAATGCTTGAAATAGATAGTTTTTGGCCTTCAAGTCTTTTAGCGTCTGATCTTCAATATGCTTTCTCTAAGCATATGTGAGAATAATACCTTCTGCTGCAGCATGAACTCCATTCTCTATCAAGCCCCAATATTCCTTTGACCATAAGAAGTTTTCCATGAGCATTACCCAGTGATCATAATGCCCATCAAAACGTGGAACTACTGGTTGCACAAATGAACTTTCTGTCATCATACTTGAAGACTACTGCTTCACACTTTAATCAGACCCTCTAAGGTGCTCTGATACCAAATGATAAATATTAGGAAATGTATGAAAGAGAAGAGTGAATTGTTTTATTATCATTGAATGACGTTGGCTATATAATAGCCTTACATAACAAAATTAACAAGAAATGTGCAGCCCACGTTTAACAACCCCTACAAACATGGTAAGACTAAATCAAATAATAACAGCACCCTTCACAGTAGGGATTTATTTAGACTAAGCAATAATGGACCAAATCAACAAAGGGAGCGTGCTTGCGAGAAAAAAAAGTCTAGAAGTAAGCTTTCATATACGATAGAAATCAAATTGAAGAAAAAAACAACATTAGGGCGTAAGGCTTATAGACACAAGCAGGCAATTCTGATCATATAGGCGATTATCTGACATTACTAAATAAGAATTTGGTATAGATAAAATATGGGAATAGCCTTATAGATATTTTTATAGAGTAATAAAATAGGTTTTTAAAAAATAAAATTGGAACGACAAAGACTGATTAGCTTTTTAAAATTATAATAACAAGAGATTTGCTTGTTAGATTGGGTTTAATGTTATATAAGTGATTAAACAGGTAATGTTTTTGCAAAACAATTATTGCGTTCTTGAATGGATTGTCAGATCTTTCAGAATCATGTTTTGAGTATTGATACTTCTAATATGATAATTTTTATTGTTTTCTCTATATTATTTTTGGGATAATATGTTTTAATTTGTGTTTTTTTTGTTTATTTTTTTTTTATGTTTTTGAAATTCTAGTTGTTTTTATAGGAGAGATAAAGTTTTTCGACCTATTTAAAGGTCTTGTAAACACTCAAAAAAGCAACTATCATCTGTTTTATTTTTCTTACAATAAAATTATGAATTCAAGATTTACATCCCTCTTCTTTCATTAAATCTTTTGTCTTCTTCTTGTTACTTTTGTGTTATTATTGTTCTATGTAGCTTCCGTATGCATCATTTAACTTAAAAATTCTAAGTTTTGAGTTCTAATTTGATGTAACTATCTTATATTACCGTTTAATATAGATTATGATTATGCAAAAAGACTTTACTACTAGAAAATTGGCAAATACAAACTGACATACTAACAGAATATTTTTGTCGATAGATTGCGGTGAATGTTTTTGAATGAATATGCACTCGCAGTAGCTATCGGTAAACACCGATGAAAATATTCTCTTGATATATACTGAGGGAACTACAATGGGAAAAGAAAGAATGAAAAAAAGAGTCAAGAAGTACAATGACGTGTCATTTTTTTAAACAAAATTATCAACGAATTTAAATTCATCAATAAATTCATCTGTAATATTTAATTTATGACCTGACAAGTGACCCTCCTCTCTCTCCCCCCTCCCCCCCTCCCCATTTCTTCTTCCTCCATTTTCCTTGCAGCAAATAGCGCACACACCCATAATTTTATCACAAATCAACCTCCCACTACAAATTCAGCCATCCCAACACTCAGTTTGTCAGCATCTCTGTTCTAACTCAAATTTTATTAAGGATTCCCCACTTCAAGTAAACAAAACTATCAATTTTTTATTTGAACTCAATTTTAAAATGTTAATTTTTGTAGTATATGTATATTTTTTTTTATTTACTTGTTCTATAGCTTTTCCCATAAAAACAATTATTGTATGAATGTATGATTTATACATGTTATGGTTTGTTTATGATTTTGTAAAATTGTATTTGTTTGTAAATTATGAGATTTAATTTGAATTTGTGACTCAGGTGTTTTGTGATGAAATAAATAATGGCTTATTTAGTGGGTTTGTTTTATATTTCACCAATTTAATTATTGAATTGAATTTTTTGGTAAATATATAGAAATTTAAATTTATACAGATAATTGATAATGAGTCAGTTGTACTATTTAAATAATTTGAATAATTTTGAGTTAAATCAATGTTATGTTATTTATTTAGTTTATGTAATTAATTAATATATATTGTTATAAATATTCTATATAAGTTTGACATAAGTAATGGATGATTGTGACATAAGTAATGGATGATTGTTTATTGATTCATCGAGATTCACCCGAAGGGTTGTATAGGACAAATTATTGTAATGAGGTTTATGGTTTTATTAATTATGCACTATCTAATTCGAGAAATATTAGTGGAGCTATTAGATGTCCATGTAAAAGATGTGAAAATAAAAAGTTTCTTGATCCAAATATTGTAACTATGCATCTTATACAAAAAGGGTTCATGGAGAGATGCCAGTGTCGGTTTGCACACGAAAAACCATATGTTCCTCACGAGACTATGGTAGAAAAGATGGTTGGGTCAACTTCTAGTTCTAGTAACGTGCATGAAGTTGTAGATGATAATAGTAATCCTTATAGGAATATGGTTATAGATGCGATGAGAATGAATCAGGGTTGTTAGTCAATGTCCAATAGTAGATGAAGAACCTAATGCAGACACAACCATATCTTTTGATTTTTTAAAATACTCAAATAAACCATTATGGGATAGGTGCACAAATCACAGTAAATTATCGATTGTTACACAAGTGTTCATCATCAATTCAGATTATGGGTTGAGTGAGGCCGATTACGATAAAATTGTTAAATGGAAAAGCATTTTACTGGAAAGAAATAGCCTGAAAAAGAACTTTTATGTTGCTAAATCTATGATGAAACCCCTTAGCCTAGGATACCAGAAAATTAACATATGTCCAAACTTCTGCACATTGTACTACTTTTAAAAATAAGAGTTAACCAAGTGCAAAGCATATGGACATGCTCGTTATAAACCCAGAACTGACAGGGGAAGAACTCTTATCACATATAATAAACTTAGATACTTATCAATCACACCTAGACTGCAAAAGATTATTCGTCTCACAAAAGATTGTTGAGCACATGGCATAGCATCATTCACATGATGTGGTGGATGGAGTGATGGTGCACCCTTTTAATGGTGAAGTCTGAAAACATTTTAATAGGATGCATCCTTTGTTTTCCGTGGAATCAAGGAACGTTTGTTTTGGGTTTAGACAGATTCAATCCATTCGGGTAATTTGCTGATCTTTATTCTTGTTAGCCGATGATACTCACTGTTGATAACTTACCACCAAGGATGTGTATGAGGCCAGAGATCATGTTTGATCCTCATAGTTTGAGTTAGAATATCGATGTTTGTCTTTGTCCGTTAATTGATGAGTTGAAGCAATTGTGGTCATCTGGGGCTTTGACATATGATGTATTGAGGAAACAATTTTCAGATGAAGACAGCTTTTATGTGAATTATCAATGATTTTCCTGCGTATTGAATGGTTTTTGATTGGAACACGCATTGAAAACTAGCATATTCATATTGTATGGAAAATTACAAGGCCTTCACATTAACAAAAGGTGGTAAAACATCTTCTTCTTTTTTATTACAACAATCAAATCTTGCCAACAGATCACAAGTACATAACGAATAAAAATAACTTCTTTATTGGCAAAGTTGAAAGGGATATTGCATCGCCGGTATTGTCATGTGAAGAATTGTATGATATGGTGTCAGAATATGATGACACTGTGTTTGGTTTTCAATTCGGTAAGCATAAGTTTCCTGATTTTGATTTGACCCATAATTGAGTAAAGTGAAATATTTTCTGGGAGCTTTCTTATTGGAAGACCAATCTCCTCCGCCATAACTTGATACCAAGCACATTAAAAAGAATATGTTTGAAAATATTTTCAACATGGTTATGAACGTGAAATGGAAGACAAAAGACAACATCAAAACTAGCATAGATATATCTTTGTTTTGTCACCATACAAATCTGAAACTGGTTTATGATGGGTCACAGGCCATAGAGCCTAAAGCTAATTTTGCCTTAGACAAAAATACACGATTACTTGTCTACCAATGGCTTAAAAGTCTACGTTTTTCTTATGGACATGCTTCGAACATAGTGATACATGTGCTCCCTCTTATTTGCCCCATGGTCCAAGCAAATACCCGCCTCCTTCTCCTCCTTCAGTGCTTCTATTTTACATTAATTGTATTTGAATTTATAAATGTTTAAATTTATAATAAATATTTGAATTTTATATTAATTTAATTTTTTTCTATTTTTGTTTAATAGATTTAAAAAATATATATTTTTAAAAATTATTATTGATGGGGTTACCGATAGCTAGCCTAAGTCCGTCGGTATATTCCAGATAGTTTGAAAAGAATTAATGCAAATGTCATTGCCATTGTTTACTCACTAACAAAATAACAAATGGTCTATTTGATGGTTATATGTCAACTTCACCGACAGGAATACCGATGGATGAAAAAAAATTCACCAATGGAATGACATATGGTTTATCTGTCCGTGATATGTTATATTCAGCAATGTAAATACCGACAGAATAAAGTGGGTAATTTTTTTTTGACGCGTTTTGTCCATCTGTACTAAATCTATTTGTAAAGTTATTATTGACAGACCACAAATCTCTAACGAGAGTTTTTCTGATGGATTATTTTTGTTTGTGAGCCCATTGGTAAATTTTGCGTCGATAGATTGTGAGTATAAATACCGACAAAAAATTCCATCGGTAAATCTAAAATTTTTTGTAGTGGTTATTTTAATGAAATTTTATTAATTAATTAAATTAAATGGTATGAGCAAGTGCTAGCTATCCTACATGGCTAAAATGCCTTGATTTATGAATATAACAAAAACAAACAGATTTTAAAATATTTTATTTTGGAAAAAAATCCAGACTTCGCCCTAAAACCCATGGCTACTACCATTTTTCTTTTCTCCTAATACTAAAAAGGTTTACTCTTTAAAGGGAAATCTTTACTCAAATTACGAGTATTGTAGTTTATCAATATTGTTTAAGTGGTCAAAAGTAAAAAAGAAAAAGAAAATATACAACATTGATATGAAATTTTTAAGGATTTGAGCTCTCTGTTTTTTTTTCTCGAAACAAACATTAGGCCAACCAATACATATAATTATTATTTTTAATTATATTAAAATTAAATTTTGATTTTAGCAATTTACTTTATATATAATAATTAAGTCTTACATTTCCAGAATAAAATAATGCACAAAAATCATATCAACTCAGATGAGTTAAATCCATATATAATATACATATAATTAACTAGATGTTGAAGAGCGGAGATTAAGCATCTTGCCACCTTCATACATATTTCAAAGCATCTTTAATTTTATTAGATAGAAATCATATAGCTTGATATCACTTGAATTCTCAAGTATTTCCATGTCTCTTGAGGATATACATGACCCTCTTTTTTCTTTTTCTTTTTTGAAAAATATACAAAACCTGTATAAACCATAACAAACAATTTAAATTTAATATATCAACCCTAACCAATTGAATAAAATAAAAAAATGAATTATAAAAAAATAACAAAACATATAACAACAAAACAAATTAAGTTTGTTGTTACATGATATATCGGTTAGATAGGTTGATCGGTTTTGAATCCTAACGATTTTTAAAATTTTTTTATTTAATTATCATGTATAAAATCTATATTATCTAACTTTAAAAAATTAGATAAAGTCAAATAAGCAAATATACAATTTTGTTTTAACACCCTAGCGCCAACCCAACCCAACCCATTTGATGACATGGGATTTTGCATCCAACTCTCTGCAACCTCATCACCATCTCCCTCTCTCAACTCGCATGCCCCCCACCCCCACCCCCACCCCCAATCTCACGTGGGTCCCCCGTCGGCACAGACACATGACAACAACTTCTCATAAACACTATTAAAATCCTCAAAAACCCAATAACATAATCACTACTATATGTTATGTGTCTTCCTGATGAATGAATGAATGAATGAATGAATAATAAGAAATCTTTTTCCTTGGTTACGATCTCTCCACGTGTCGTCTTCATATTTATCAGCACCTAGTTTTTCCTCTGACTAGACTTAGATGGATAATAACAATCAATAGCCAAGCAATTAACACACCCAACTCTTCGAGTCTTTACTCTTAGCCCCCGCATTCCCACAAATACCGAAATCCTACAACTCTCTCTTTACAGCATTTTAGAGAATCAGAAACCCAGAAGGAAAAACGTTTTCGGTTTCCTGTTTATTTCAGAAACTGACTGGGAGAACCAAAGAGAAAACGAAATGGGAATTGAACTTGAGAGCTTAAAGAACTTGACCGGAGGATGGAGTGTTGCGGCTAAACGTTGCGACTCGTGCAAAACGGCAGCTGCAGCTGCGTTTTGCCGGGCGGACTCTGCTTTTTTGTGTCTGAACTGTGACACCAAGATTCACCATAGTGGGGTGAACAGCAAGATCATGTCAAGGCACGAGCGTGTGTGGATGTGTGAGGTTTGCGAGCAAGCACCAGCTGCGGTTACCTGTAAGGCTGATGCAGCTGCTCTTTGTGTTACTTGTGATGCTGACATCCACTCTGCTAACCCTCTTGCTCGCCGTCATGAACGAGTCCCCGTGGAGCCTTTTTATGACTCTGCTGAATCAATTGTTAAGACTTCCTCGGCGTTTAATTTTCTAGTCCCTGGTGATCAAAATGGTGTGTCTGCATATGATCATAACGATGAGATCGAGGGTGTTTCGTGGTTGTTGCACGGTAATCACACAACACATGACCTTAATACCAAGATCAACATCGAGAATCCTGTTGTCAAGACTGGAGATATGTTTTTCTGTGAAATGGATCCCTTTCTTGATTTTGAGTATCAGAATTCCATGGATGGGAGGTACAAGCAGAGTCATGGTGGGGGTGGTGCTGGAGCTGATAGCGTTGTGCCTGTCCAAAACAAACCAGCTCCGCTTCCCGTGATTGATCATAAAAGCTGCTTTGATATTGATTTCTGTAGATCGAAACTCACCTCTTTCAGCAGCTACCCCACTCAGTCCCTTAGCCACAGCGTAAGTACGAAAACCTGCGTAGTTGAAGCTCAAATAACTATAAGCCTAGTAGAGTTGCTGAAAAAGTTTCTTTGATTTTTCAGGTTTCTTCGTCTTCCCTCGATGTTGGTGTTGTTCCTGACGGGAATTCTATGTCCGATATTTCGTATCCCTTCGGCCGAAGCATGAATACTTATACCGATCCAAGCATGCCCATCTCAGGTTCCATTACAAATCAAGCAGCAGCTCAGTTAGCTGGGATTGACCGCGAAGCTAGAGTTTTGAGGTACAGAGAGAAAAGAAAGAACCGTAAATTCGAAAAAACCATACGGTATGCTTCACGTAAAGCTTACGCAGAAACCAGGCCAAGAATCAAAGGCCGATTCGCGAAGCGAACTGAAATGGAATCCGATATAGACACCCTGTATAACTCTCCGAGCTCTGTCCCTTTCCTGGCCGATACTCATTACGGTGTCGTTCCCTCGTTTTGATTTGATTGTGGATGAGGGAGGGGTTAATTAGCTATTAATTACTATGAAGAAGAATATGTAATTTGTCAGCTATAATAACGGTAAGAAGTTGGTCTTACACCCCCCCGACGTTGATTACCGTCATCTGTAAAGTTTAGACGAATCCTTAAATGGATAAGTTGAAGTGTAGCCTTTTGTTTTCTAAGCAGCTAGATTAGTGATGCTGCTGCTATGTTTTTGCTCTTGAAATTTGCTTTTCAGATCAAAAGTCCCATTTGCCTTTTCTTTTTAACTATCAGGGCTTCTGTAATTCCTTCTCCCTTGTAAGAAGTTTTTGGTCTTGGTCTTCCTTCTCAAAAAAGATCTCGAATCTCTTTCTCCATTTCTATTGGCTCCCAAAGCATTTTTTCAATCTAATAACTATAATATATAATATCATTTCTGGCTAGAGTAAAGTTCAATAATTTAGTCCTGTTCTCTCCCCTGATGCCTTTATTAGTCGTATATAAATTTGACAGACCTAGAAAGAGAGAACTTTCCTGACCAAAACATGGGAATTTTCAGGTTTTATGACAGCTATAGAAAAGGCAAAATACAGCGCTTCGACCAGATCTCTTACAGCTTCGCTCTCTAAGGAGATAGATTGAGGAATGTGGCCTTTCTCACTTTAAAATCTTGGGATATCAGATTCAGAACTTTTGCAGCTAATTGGGTATGAACGGGTAGATGGAATTATTATTTATTATTGTTGTACACTTGTACTAATGGCTGCTTAGATACTTCCAATGTCCCTTTTACAAGATCAAAGAAGCAAGATACCTTGGAAAAGTTATCCCTCATAATGCTTCATCAGATATTTATGCATGGTCGTGTAGGGGAAAAAATGTGCATCAGACTGTTATGTTATCAGGATTTCTTTCATGTTTGAAACAAAGGGCTTCTTTGATTGACAAAGACATTCTCATTGTCCACACCCTTGAAACCATCCCCACTTCCTTTTTATTGAAAAGATGAGTGTGCATTTTCAATCATAAAAGTCAATTTTCGGACACAAAGAAACAACTTGTTCAATTAAGTGTAAAGCTCGCTACCCTATTTTTTTTAATTACTGCCATTAAAGGTCTTTGGCTGCTTGGAATCAAGTTATTCATAGTTTGTTCTCAAACACAAGTTAACATTCATAAAAAAAGACATGGATTGAGGACTTTTCACTCATGAAGAAAGTTACCTTTATGCCAAGTTAATTAGATAAAAAAAAAAGGACCTTATATTTCTTTGTTATTTAAAAAAATGATATATATGTCATATTTTTAAATTACGTTACCATAACAATCATGAATATAAACATGATAACGATATCAATATTGATATTGATATTTATAATGTTTATAAACATAAGAGTCAAGCATGTAATATTTGTAAGAATTTTTTAAAAAAAATCAACCAAATCTTTTTTTTTTTTTTAGAGTGCCATGACATTGCACTTTTGAATAACAACTGTAATGGTCATTGTTGTTATGGAACAACTATGGCGGCCATTATAACAATAAATTCATAACATCAATTACAAAATGGATTATAACACAATGAAAGGTAAAATTTTCATTACATGTTATTTATTTTTAAAATTATATTGATAATGTTTCAAAATATAAAATACTTAGGAATATGGTTATGGTTTTATTGTGGTTAGATAATAGGCTTAATCAAGTGTTTAGGTTATTAGATCCATTCTCCATAGCAAAGGAAGGTGATAGCTTGATTTAAGAATCTTAGTACCTGCAAAACAGTCATCTTTTAATGGATTTGGACACTCTCAGTTGCTTAAGTTAGTATATTTGTAGAGAGAAAGTGTAATAAAGGTTGTTTATTTTTATTTTGGTATGTAATGAATGCTCTATAAGAGAAAATAGTGTTATGTGTGTATATTGAGAATGAAAAAGTAATGAACCTCTTACCTAGATGGTTCAGGGGGTATTTATACCCCCGACCCCCTGAACATTGTCTTCTTACTTGAGGGAAAGGAGCGGAAAGCCATTTCTTCTTGGTAACATTAATGAAAGACATATATCTCTTACACACGCATTTATGTGATGAAAATATGGTACACCATGGAAGACTCTTGTATACCCAAGTGTGTAAATGGAGTAGGATCCTGACTAAAAAGGCTTAGGTCAGACAAAAATTCCAAAGGACTAAGTATTAGGTTTAGTCCATAAGGTAAGGCCCAAGATTGGCCTAGGCGTGCAACTTAAACCCGAGAGATGCTAAGTGTGTGGCCTAGGCCCAAGAGGCACCAAACATGTGCCTGGTGCCTGGTGTCTGGGCTCAAGTGCATGCCTAAGCTCACGAGTGTTAGGTGCATGCTTGGCGCCTGGGCTCGGATGTGCTATGTAAGTCCAAAGGTCTCAAGCTATACGCTTAGCATTTAGTCTCAAGCCTATAACTTGGGCCCAAAACCTTTTAAAAAAACTCCTAGGCATGGGTCGTCATTAAAACAAGCTTGAGCCACCTAAACGTTGTTTAATAAATACTGATAAATCTTGATCCATTAGTAGCCCCCCAAGTCTTTATGGTAAAAATATGCAAAGACTTTAAAGATACACTCATTTTTTTTTAATGGTATACTTGATTTTTCTTTGTATAAGAAAAGGAACAGATATCTCAAGGCATATCACTAGAGTATTCATGGACAAAGGTGTGCATCACAATTAAAAGAAAGCTTTTTTAGATGAAAAATACCTAGAGAAATACTTTATGGTGGCGTTGGCTTTAACTTTAAGGATCTACTAAAAACAGTGACATGTGTTGTCGATCTGGCGGAGGATAAGAGAAGCCTCCCATTATATAAGGACTTCCTTTCATTCCATACCAGAAGTTCCTCTCTCTAAACTTCTACGTAAATCATTTCGCCAAGTAGTTCTTACGTGTGTAGTGTGTTCCTTCTAGAGAGTAATTGCATGAAGCATTTGGCTTTTGTATAAAGTGTATGGGATTTACATGATGCGTGGTACAAAGAGACTTATCTTGAGGTAACCACTCATACTTAGTGTTTTATGTAATTATAAAAATGGATACAATAAGGGGTAAGAAAGTAGCTTCTAGTAGTGACTTCATCATTAAGCCAGGGCCATAAAAAATCAAGGGGTCTATGACGATCAAAATCAGCCTTATTATTAGAAAGGTTGATGATTGTTTGTTAGGGAACCTTAGATTACTAAGGGCTCTTAAAGATACAGAGGATAACACCATAACCATAGAGCAACTGGCGAGGGGCAAAGGTCAACAAAAAAGGACATACATAGCTATAATCCCTCACCAGTATGAAAAGATAAGCAATTAAATAGTGGGTAATTGTAGTGGGAAGTTTGAAATTACAACTCTCTTATATATATATGAGTTGGGGTATTCCTTCCCCTTGAAGGGTTTGTAAGTGATGTTTTTTTTTACTATAATTATGTGCCAGCCAATTGCATATAAATAGATGGGTTTTCCTTAAGGCTTTTAATGAGTATCTTAAGCTTGTTGGGTTAGAGCTAACTATAGATATATTCAAGTAGTGTTACACCCCGAATGGCTTCTCTAATGGTGGTCATAAATTTTATTGGCTCTCCATCTTTGTCGGCCAGCCAAAAGGGTGAATCAAGAACATATTGAAAGGTAAAACCACCCATGTGAAGGGGTGGAGAGAGAGGTGGTTAATTGTAAGGTTTAATGAAGAGACTCTTTGAGATGGAGAGCATTAAGTCAAATAAAAATGTAAGGCCTCATCTAAATGACTTTGAAAAGGATGTTTGCATGAACCTAATGAAAGCATAATCACTTTATCGTGAATGGGATGGCTAAAAGGCTATATTGGGAAAGGAGTAGGTAGGGTATATAAAGCTTTATACTTTATCCATTGTTTGATATATTTATCATTCTTTGACTTTGTTTTGGTGTAGATTCACCTTCAGATGAGAAATTCGAGGAGCAGACTATAGAGAGGATAACGAAGATAGTGTTAAGGCTAAGGACATATCCAGTTTTTGGACTATTTAACAAGTTTTTCAAGAGATGGAGAGTGACCCCGTAACAAGCCCATGTCAAAGGCCATTACCACAGGAGGAAGTCAATCCCTAGTTACCATGGGAAAAAAGAACCTTTTTCCTTTAATATTTTAACCATGACATATAGGAGAGCCAATCCCAAAAAGAGAAGAGTGTATCCTCTAAACAAGGGTCTTATTCTAGTAGTAGGGATACCAACCCCACTTTCATGGCTATGTCCCCACCCATGTTCACCCCTCGTTAATGGCAGTCACCACCAAGGCTCTTGCTAGGATCTTCATGTCCCAAACCAGATCATGTGATCCTGGAGTAAGTTCTTATTATACTTGACTAAGAATTGGCTTTGTTTTCTCCCTACTTTCCCCTTGTTTGATAAGGAAAAAAATGCTATGTGATACCTTATCAAGGAAAATGATACAATATTAAAGGAGATGGCTTGTATATTATAAACATCATATAAAAGCTCTTAATGATTCCATCAAACATTATACAAATGTTTAATGATAGTTTTCCCACTATTTTGGCCTCACCGAACAATTATTTCTTTAGATAAGGATTTTCTAGTATATTTATTTTGAATTATTATTAGAAAAAACTTAACATGCCTTTGTTTTGTTTCAGGACTTCATGATGAACACCTACTCTCGGAGATGCTGAGTGGTCGAGAAGTCCCAAATAAGGGCATAATATGAAGTTTAAAGTTTGAAGAAGAAGAAGGTATAACAAAAGGCTCAGTTAAGGGAGACTAATAAGGTTCGTGATCTCTATATCCAAAACACCTAGTGGGCCTATAAAAATCTAATAGAAGATAGAGACTACCAAACTTCCTGGTTAGGCTCTACTTTGGAATAAGTTCTTATAAAAAAGGAGGAATTTTCCATAGTTAGTTAGGCAATCCTTCGAAAAATTGATGGCATAATAGACAACTTTGAAAGTAGAACTGGTAATTGTCAAGGCAGTGCTAGGGCCTTCAAAGAATAATATACTCGACTAAAGATTTTTTTTTTTTTTTGTATCAAGTACATTGGTTTTATAAAGGTCTTAATATATTAGTGTGATTTTCTTTTGTTTAGTATTTTTAATCTCTCTTCACACTTTGTTTGGTATAGTTTAAATTTAGAGGCGTCTAAGGTTTTAGGTATACCGAGGTCTAAAGCCTTCAAAGTAGGGGAGACAATGCCTTCTACCAAGCAACCCTCTAGTTTTAAGAAATAAAATGGAAACCCCAACTCATAAGGAACCTATACTTAGGAAAATTTTAATCGACATGTAAGAGTCGGCAAGGATAGGTGGAACCCATACTTAAGGAAATTTTAATCGACGTGTAAGAGTCCAAGGGTGTCCAACACTGCCTAGGCCCAAGACACACAAGGCTCATGGTTTAAACTTGAGAGGTGTTAGGCACATATGAAACCAAGGCCCTTAAAGCAATAGGTCGTACTTGGAAATTTTTAAATTTTTTAGTTTATATTAAACCTTGTTGTTCTAAAGCTACAATCCCCCCAAACTAAAACCCAAAGTAAATTCTTAGTTGTAGTTAACTTTTGAAGTAGCCTTGAGATAGCATGGGGCTTGAAAGCCCCATTCAAGAGTTATATTGATTTGAGATCACATTGGAAAGTGAAAGGTTCAGGGCTTCTCTAGCAATAACATAGGGTCCAGGATCCCCACTAGAGAGTTATTCCGATTTGATATCACACTAGCGAGTGTGAGGCCTAAGGCTTTCGTAGTGATAGCATGGGGCTAGAAGCCCCACTGAAGAGTATTGCCGGCTTGAGATCGTAATTGTGACGAGAAGAATGAATGTACAACAAAGATACAATACACTTTATTCCTTAAAAAAACTTACATCTATGCTTAATACATTTTGAGATTATCTGAGTGTCAACCATAAAGGAGGTTCTTCTCTTCCTTCTTTTAAAAGTGGTAGGTGTTTTCTTTGATTACCCTATCCATTTTAAGACTAGTTTTCCTTTATTCTCCTATTGCTCATCGCTTTTAACTTTATGAATACCAAGTCTCTAAACTTGAACCTTTTATTTTTTTACTTTGGCACTATGATGTTGAGTAGTTCTATGTCGATAGGTTTTATTCTTTACTACTATAGTTAGTCAAGACTTCTCTATAAAATCTAGGTTGATCATCAATATTTACTCATTACCTTTCCAAAGAGTAATGGATGATTATTGGATTTGGGCATCAAATTGTAGCTAGTATTATGGCCTCAATAACATAAGGAAGAATGGGGTTTCTTTAGTTAATGTTTTTCTATATCATTTTGTAAGCACATAAAATCTCATTAAGTAGCTTTGCTCATTTTGACTTAGCTTTTTTCTTTTTCTTTTAGCCTCTTAAGTAAGACTTTGTTGGTGAGATTGGTTGGCCATTGGTTTTGGGGTGTAACACCAAAAAATCCTATGATCAATATTGA
>Ga0325411_1002849_pt1 | contig 19508 bp, 8 predicted proteins | sample PopdelMetagenome_13_FD_206181 | JGI IMG/M metagenome (GOLD analysis project Ga0325411, IMG submission 206181) | Populus deltoides microbial communities from Bellville, Georgia, United States - Xylem-PdIQD-R4 | ecosystem: Host-associated > Plants > Phyllosphere > Stem > Wood/Secondary xylem...
CCTTGAATTTACTTGTGCAACCGCCACAGAGATTGGTAAGATGCTTGTGCTTGAGCTTTCCAGGAGACTGATTTCGATGCCCTCTTTGGTTCTGGCAAAGAAAACAGTGTGAAGAGGAAATTAAAGTTAGAGAAAGCCGTTTTGTATGTTTGTGGTAGCAGATAAGGCATGATATATACAGTTCTTTTGGGTACAATTACAAGATAATTACCTTAGTGAGTGCGTGTCTTCTTCAACCGTGAAAGGAGCTCATCAGGGCAGCAAATCGGTGGCAGATGGGCTTGATCTACACTCGGCTACAAACACTGGTGACTGGGTTCGGTCTCTGTGAGATCATGACAGAGTGTGTGTAGGTGTGTTTGACACAGCGAAGCTGCGAGGAGAAGGATGAATTTTGAGATGAGGGAAGCTGTGGTGGAGGAGAGCTCAGCTGCTTGGGAGGCGAATGTAGAGGAGGAGAGACGACAGTTGAGGAGGACAGATAGGGCTAATTAATTTTTTTTGGTAAAGGAAAGTTATGTTGCTGCATTTTCTGAACAACAGCCACGACAAAAGCAAGGTAGAGTTGCTTTTGCTAATCCAGCGTTTGGAACACAACTTTGTGTGGGCCCCAGGTGCTTAAAACCGTGGGCAGCTGTTAACCAAACAGTTTGTAAAACATGGACGCAGGAAACGTGGACGTAACTTCTTAGCCAAACGGGTTCTTAATCGAGTTTGATCGAATTTAATCGAGTTTGATCGAATTTAACCGAGTTTGCTTATTTTCGAGTTTTTAACTCGATTCTATATATTATATATGAGTTGACTCGTAAAATCGTATAATTTTACGAGTCAATTCGTGAGTTTAATAACATTGATATGAGGTATCCATTCAAATCTGCAACTTGAATTATAAGTTCAGGATAACCCTATAGAAAGTAAATCGAATCAAATTATAAACTTTAATTTTTAATCAACTCAATATTGAATAATAAAATTTTAAAAGTTTAATTAAAAAAACAAAAAAAAAACCTAGGTCAACTTGGGTTAACCAGCCAAACCCATGACACCAGTCATTAAACCAAAATAACTTTATAAAAAGTAAATTGAAACAGATTAGAAAACCTAATTTCTAATCAACTTAATGTTAATAAATGAAATTAAAAAAGAAATAATTCAAAAAAGATTCAAAAAATTAACTCGAGTTAACTAGGTTAACTTGCTACGTCCATGACCTGAGTCATGAAACCAAATAACATTATATAAAATAAATCAAAATAAATAATGAATCATAATTCTCAATCAATTATTGAAAGATAAAATAAAATAAAATTGAATAAAAAAAGAACAACAAAAATCAACCTAGTTGGTTTAATCCATCAAACTCAAGACTTAAATTATGATAATAGAATAATCTCATAAAATATCAAAATAAATTATAAAATTCAATCTCCATTAAGAATTGTTAAATGATTAAATTCAATTATTAAATAATACAATAAATAAAACAATACTATATAAAGAGGAAATAATGATTTCCCTCCTTTAAATAGTTCTTATTAATAAAAGTACAATTTTAAATTAAAATACAAATGAAAAGCTTAAAGCTTTTAATTGAAAATTTATAAAAGTTTAAGAATAAATTGATACTAAATAATGTTTGGTGACAAAGGTGAAATTAAACTATTTAATTATTTAAAACATTTAAAAGAATTAGGCTGGGCTATTTGAAGGTACTTCACTATTAAGCAATTGTTTTTGTTTCCTTTCATTTTCAATTTTTATTTCCATTCAATTACATTCTTCGTTGGAATAATTAGATGGAATTAGTATTGCAATTATGGTATAATAACTAAAATAAAAAAAAAATACTAAAATATAAAATATAGAGAATAATAAATTTATTTTGATCCACAAGTTCATTTTATTTGTTTTTTAGTCTCTGGATGAGAGACAAAACTCATTGAAAAACAGTAGTGAAAGGAGAAAATGGTTAATTTTCGTGATTTTAGCCACAAAAGTTATAAATTTGATGTATAAATATTCCATTTGACAAGTAAAGTTTGATGGTGGTGGTTATTGATATTCAAATTACCTAAAAAATAGATCGAGGCTTGAAAAGATTTGGGGTCTCGAGTTGACTTTTTATTTTTTGACTGATTTTGGCAACTTTAAGAACACAAATGGATTTGTTAAGTTATGTATTTTGTTTTTCATGTGTTTGCAAGTAAAACAAGTTGTTTGGTTCAAAAAATTAAAATGCAAGTTTCTGCTTAGTTTTTGGCTATTTGGATTGCTAGAATCTAGATAAACAAACAACACATCATCTCTCTCAACAAATGATACGTTGTCCAATTTTTTTTTTCAAACACAAAAATATGAGGTGGATGACATGTTAATAATAATAAAAAAGGTCAGGTGTGCGCCCCTAGCCTGTAAGCCCTTGCATATTTGCTGCGGCTGGGTGTTCAACCTAATCCTTTTAAGTTGTTTTTTTTTCACTAAAAAAATATTATGTTGATTTATTTTCTCTTTAATTTTGACATGATTTTTAAATAATATTATAAATAATATTTGATTTTTTTTATTATTTTTTCAATTATTATGTATCTAATATAAAAATAATAATACTAATAATAAATTGCTCGTGAAAATTTTATTCATTTATTTAAAATTTTTAAATAGATTTTGTATATAATTTTAACACATTTATGATCATTTTAGCTTTCAATTGCACATAAAATATGAACATAATATTTTATTTTTTTCAACTTACTTTAACAATCATAAAATATTTTTTTTAATGAAACAATTATTTTAATTTAAAACATTGTGTTCACTAAGATGAACAAGAGATACATTAATAAAAAAAAATAGTTTTACACTTCAAAAATATATGTTTTGTAAATATTTAAAATAACTTATATTCTTTTTATAAGAAAAACTATTATTCTATAATTAAATAAAAAGAATTGAAAAGCTACATGCAACATTAGATTACATATCCTTGGCTTCCTGACTCAATTTTTGGTTTAGTCAATAAATTTATACCCGAAGAGACAATAAGAATTTTCAACCAAAAGAAGTTTAGGAGTGAGAGCATTCAAATGAAGAAGTTTATTAAAACATACAATTCTTAATTTATTTTATTAAATACACATAATAACTTTATTTTGCAATGAGAATTTATTTTGATAAAAGAAATTAAAATAAATATATTTTCAGGTTTAATAACAATGCATTTCTCTAAGACCTAAATATTTCTTTTTATATTCGAAAATTTTTTCATCCCCCAAAGCATAGCTTGAGCATGCAAACTAGTAGGGACTATTTTTGAAGTTTGCTCTAAAAATTACTACTTAACTTACGAACCAGTCCTCTCATGTCTTCATACATGCAATGAGTAAAGAAATACGAGGTGTTTCATTTGAGTCTCTAAAATCCATTTTAGTTTCAATTTAGTCCTTGTCTTGTTGAAAGAGAGAGGCAAAGATTTTGGGAGAGGCGGACAAGAAGTTGAAAATTTGGGGAGAGATACAGAAGTAAAAAAATCTCATAATATTTGTTGAATAGTTATATGAGGGAAAAAGCTATTTTCCATTAAAAAACATAAAATCACTTGTAAATACATTTGTTTTTTAACTTGTCGTTTAAATATTAATCTAATATTTTTTTTCTTATAGTTTGTTAGGTTTAGATAAGTTTTTTTTTGTGATTTTTATATTCTAAACTTCAATTATAACACTAAATAGAAACATAAAGATATATTATTTTGGTTAATAAAAAATGTTATAAAGAAAAGTTAGGAATTATTATGGTGAGTGTCAAAGAACCATCTCAACCCAAAAGTTTAAACTGTTAGGTGAGGTTTCAGGATATGATTTATATTATTCTCTAACACACTCCCTCAAGTGAAAGCCCTTTGGGCTTGAAACTTGCATAGATCCATGTTACCTTGTGCTTAATTTTTTATCAAATAAATGGGGATGGTGAGATTCGAACTCATGATCGCTTGATTATCAAGGCTCTGATACCATATCAAAGAACCATCTCAACCCAAAAGTTTAAGTTTTTAGGTCTCAGGATATAATTTATATTATTCTCTAACAGTGAGAATAACAACATATTCACGGTAAATAAATTTAAGAAAAAAAGAGAAGAAAAGTTTGGATGTTAAATTGAAGAAAAACATAAATATTAATCCCTTAACAATTTCCATGGATACTAAACATATATTTAAGAATAATACAGAACATGGTTTTACGGTAATATCAAGACTAAAGGTCACATACTTTCTAAGTAAATTATAAAGTAGTCCCTCTAGTTTTACAAAATGAATTAAAATTCTTTTTAGTTTCAAAAACCATCATGCATAGTTTAATATTATTTATTTCAGAACATTTATTTATTTCATCAATATTTTTAACTTTCCCTTTTCTATTTCTTGTAAAAAATGGAAAAAAAAAACAAAACGGCTTAATGATATTTCAAGGACTTAATTGCATCTCGATAAAAAGAAGAAGGATTGAATTGCATTAATGGGCTAGAAGCCCAAAATGGGTTTCAATGGGAATCCAATCCGTGAGCAGAAAATAGCTATTGATAACGGATGCTGAAGTGTTTGTTTATTTTACATGGGCCATGATCCTGGGCTTGGACCTGGGTTTCATGGATTCTGCTTAAGCTAGGCCTACCTTTTTCATTGCTGATATATCTGCTTCAATGGGCTTTCATCGTTAGTCCCAAGCTATCACTTCTACAAAGAAATAAGGAAAACCTAAATTTAGTACCAAACCTATTTATTCAATCTCAATTGTATGCCAAATCTATAAATTTAATCAATTAGGTCTCAAGTGTTTTCTCTATTTCTAAATCGTGTTCTTTTAATAGTTTATTTTCAATGCATATATATATATATATAGATATATATGCACTAAAGTGTCAAAATGAGATTAATTTGAAGAGATCTTGGTAGGAAACTTGAGTGAGAATTTTCTAATATATTTGGGACCTAATTGATAGAATTTATAAGTTAGGGATTCAATTAAGAATTAGTATGTCATATATGCACTAAAGTGTCAAAATGAGATTAATTTGAAGAGATCTTGGTAGGAAACTTGATTGAGAATTTTCTAATATATTTGGGACCTAATTGATAGAATTTATAAGTTAGGGATTCAATTAAGAATTAGTATGTAGGTTTGGGACTAAATGGGACGTAATTGTGTAAAAGCACGGCACATGCTATCCCAAATGTAATTTGCAACAAAAGAAAAGAAAGGAAAGGTGGAGCTCATCTCTAAGCTGGATTGTGCCATTAGATGTTGTTGTCTTGTTTTATTGGCTGACTTGCTTGGAAAAGCCAAACTTATAAACATAAAAAATTATAAAACAATGGCATTTTCATTAAAATAATGTTAAATATTAAAAAAAATATGATTAAAAATAAAGAAAGTCTAGACTGTAGAAACCCTATAGCCTTGAAATGGAGAACGGCAAGCCATGTTATCTTCTTCCAACCACACTTCCCAAGCTCCTTGTCTTGTGAAATTGGAATTTTTCAATTGTTCATCCCATTGAGCAAATGCACTCATGAAAAAGATCGAACCACGTTAGCATTATAAACGGGAAATAAAAAATGGGTGAAGATAACCATCTAGATGGTGGTCTAATAAGAGTTTGGGATCAAGAGATTTGTTCTTTCTGTAGTTTCAGGTTCGAGCCCTGTGGTTGCTCATATGATGACCATTAGAGGCTTACATGGTCGTTAACTTCAGAACCCGTGTGATTAGTTAAGGTACGCATAAGCTGGCCGAACATCCACGTTAAACTAAAAAAATGGGTGAAGACAAAATAACTAACCACTTGGCCTTGAAATGGGCAACGACGAGCCATGTTTTCTTTTTCTAGCCAAAGTCCTTGTCTTATGAAATTCAGAAATTTCAATTGTTCATCCCACAGTGCATATGCACCGGGGAAAGATGCATATCGCTTTAATTAGAAGTCAACTAGGCTCTCTGCCCGCGTTTTATCATGGAGCCATACTATTTTTTTCTTAAAAATTATCCTGTGGAAAAAATACTGTGCATATAAATTTATTATATTGTGTACTATACTATAAATATAAAATGATTGTATTGTAGATGATATTATAGCGCTATGAAGTAGTTATCTTTGTTGTTTTTTAATCAAAAGATATTATTGAAAGTAGTGTTGTTGGGAGTGTTATCTTTTCTGTTTTCTATGTCAAAAATTATTATAGCGCTGTGACAGTGTTATTTTTGTTGTTTTTTTAATTAAAAGATATTGTTGGAAGTGTTGGTGTTGGCAATGTTATCTTTTTTATTTTTTGTGCCAAATGCTCTTAGGTCTGGCTGGACAGCCAGACCCAAATCACTTCCAACTAATGCTGGGTTTGGCTGCTCAGCCAGACCCAACAACTTTTGGCATGATCCAATAGTGTTGGATTCTGCTGCCCAGTAGTACCTAATAGCATTGAGTTCGGTTGCTAGTAACTTTTGAACTTCTTGACCGTTAGATCCAATGCTATTGGGTCTGGTTTGATAACCATACTCAATGTTATTGGGTCGGCTTTTCTACTAGACTCAATGCTATTGAGTTCATCTTTGCAGCTAGATCCAAGATTATTTTCTGGCTTGACTACCCCAAGACACTAAATATATTCTCTATACTCTTTATATATTTTTTTACATTTGAAAAAAAATATTATTGACCCGCTACGAAGCGTGAGCTAATATGCTAATTATATTCAAATGCTGTAAGTATGTTTTTAAAAGAGAAAATTTTATGGCTTGACTTTAGATTTGATTAGGTTAAATAAGTTGATTTTTTTTAATTAGAGGAAAACAATAGAAAATGATAGTAAATAGATCAAATTTAATAAGAAAAATAATCAAGATCACCTGAGAAATAAATATTTTTTCAAAAAGAGACAATGGATGCATCTTAATTAACAATTCATTAAAAATGAAAGAATAAAATGGGATAAAAAAGACATAAAAAAATCATGGTTAATTTGAGTTAGCATGATAAACCTATAACTTTGATAATCAGGGCTGAGCCAATTTTGAATATTCAGCCAAACCCATGATCTGGATCTTGAGATTAAAATAGCCTAATAAAAAAATTATAAAAACATATTTTTTTAAAAAGAAAAACATCAACTTATACCTTTTTTTTTAAGAAAATTTTAATATATTTTTAATTAAAAATTATATTTAAAAAACACTCGAAAAACCGTACTAACTTCTGCCTACCATACACACCAAAATCCTTGTCTAACCAAATTAAGAAATTTCAATACGAATTAGAGAAAGATGCACTGAATTGCATATCACTTTAATTAGAATACAAATCTTCTCCATCCTCCAATTTCCTAATTTCCATGTATAAGATTTATCCCATCTATTACTAAATGTTTGGATAAAAATGATATTTTTTTTCCTTTTTTTTTTAATGAAAGAAGATTAATATAAATCCAGAAGGAAAGGTTGACCAAAGAGCAAAATGTAATCAATTCACTATAATTTTAATTATTACTATCTTTTGAATTCTACTCTGATTGATAAGTTATAATATTTCTTATATTATTATCCAACATTTAATAATTATTTTTTTATTTTTTAAAAATTATTTTTGATATCAACACATTTAAAAATATTAATTTAAAATAAAAAAATAAAAATTTTTAAATTTTGTAAAAAAAGCTTTTGAAAAACAAAAACAAATATGACCTTAATATATCAATTTTTTTAAAAAACAAATCCTTATCAACCTTAAGTATTTATTAAACATCTTAACACTTCCACTTCTGAATATATATATATATATTAGTTTAATATTGGTGTCCAGGTTAGCTTGCGTGTACTTTGACTAGTTTCACGGACCCTTAAATTAACGACCATGTAAACCTCCAGTAACCATCATATAAGCAACCACAGGGCTCGAACCTGAGACCACAGAGGGAGTAAACCTCTTGATCCCAAGTTCTTACCACTGGACCACCACCTAGATAGTTATAAGATATTAATTTCAAACAAACAAGCCTCATTATCAACTATAAAAATTACTAATTAGATCGATTTTATTAAAAGTTAAATATTAATTAAAAAATTATGGAATTGGATATTTTGAAATCAAGTATCAATGTAAATAATCATATCAAATCTGATAAAAATACTTGTTTTTATATTTGAAATTATATTTAAATACATTTTAAAAATGTGTTTTGTTTAAAAAATATATTAAAATAATATTTTTTTTATTATTTTCTATTATAATAATTAACAAATACTTAATATGTGTTTATATTGTGATATATATATATATATTATAAAAAATAATTTTTACTTAAAAATATATTAAAATAATTATTTTTATTTTTAATATTAATAAATCAGATCTGTCTAGCACCCCTCAATTTTTTGAGGCAGTATTTTAAAGAAATAATAATAAAAAAATACATCGTCCACAATCTTCCACATCACCAGCATTCTGCAATCCTGCAAGTTGTCTTGTCCACTAACCAAACAAATCCCACGTGTACTTACTCATGTTCAAACTATAAAACAATCCTTCAAATCAAACTACAAAGTGACATAAATCCATAAAAAAAATCAATCAAATCCTAATGGCAGCAACCACCACCACCGCCGCATCCATAACCACAGCAGCAGCAGCGTCCGCCGCTGCAACCATCACCAAATCTCAACCTTCCTCTTTCCTCAAACCCTACTCTTCTTCGCAGTTACCCTTCAAATTTTCCAAATTTACAGCATCTCGCGCACCTTCAAGGTTGGCAATTTCTTGCACTTTGGCCCGAGAGGCTGTGGTTAAAATGGAGGACGTGGTGGATTCTGACCCGGCCCAATGGCAACGACCCGATTCTTTTGGCCGGTTTGGTAAATTTGGCGGGAAATATGTACCTGAAACCCTTATCCATGCACTCACTGAGCTTGAATCTGCTTTCCATTCCTTAAAAGATGACCCTGAATTTAAGGTATCTCTGCCTACCTACACATACATTGGCCTTTCTCTATATATTGCATTTGTGGGCTTACTTAAGTTCTCTGGAAAAGAATGTTTATTTCATTTTCGGTGCCTATTATGTATATAATAAAACAAAGAATTACATATTTGAAGCAATTATTTAGCGTTTCTAGTGTATAAACATTCGGAATCTTGAAGTGTTTTTCAAAATACTGAATTTGGATGGAACATGTTTTGACAAATTTTGGTTGAGTGAGGACTAAGGATGTAATGCAATGATGCCAGAATATTTCTATTAATTGAATAAAATTTATGGAATGAATATTTTTATATTGCAGAAAGAACTAGATGGGATATTGAAAGATTATGTTGGAAGGGAAAACCCTCTTTATTTTGCTGAGCGGCTTACAGAGCATTATAAGCGTCCTAATGGTGAAGGGCCTCATATTTATCTCAAGAGGGAAGATTTAAACCACACAGGTGCTCATAAGATTAATAATGCTATTGGCCAAGTCTTGCTAGCAAAGCGTTTGGGAAAACAGCGGATAATTGCTGAAACTGGAGCTGGTCAGCATGGAGTTGCAACTGCTACCGTTTGTGCACGGTTCGGTTTTCCATGTGTTGTTTATATGGGCGCACAAGATATGGAAAGACAATCGCTTAATGTTTTCAGGATGCGTCTTCTTGGGGCTGAAGTGAGAGGAGTTCATTCTGGCACTGCAACCTTGAAAGATGCTACATCAGAAGCTATACGAGATTGGGTGACTAACGTGGAGACAACCCATTATATTCTGGGATCTGTTGCAGGGCCACATCCTTTTCCCATGATGGTGCGAGAGTTCCATAGGGTTATTGGTATAGAAACAAGAAAACAGGCACTGGAAAAATGGGGTGGGAAGCCAGATGTGCTGGTTGCATGTGTTGGTGGTGGTTCAAACGCAATGGGACTCTTTGATGATTTCATTAAGGACAAGGATGTTAGGTTGATTGGCGTGGAGGCTGCGGGTTTAGGAGTAGATAGTGGCAAGCATGCTGCCACTCTGACCAAAGGAGAAGTGGGGGTGTTGCATGGAGCTATGAGCTATTTGTTACAAGATGAAGATGGACAAATAATTGAGCCTCATTCTATTAGTGCAGGGTAAGACTTCTAGTTGACTCTTTCTATTGCTTTTATTTGTTTCGTACTATCACATTCTTCCCTGTGCTTATACAATATCATTGTTTTGCATAGGTTGGACTACCCTGGAGTTGGACCCGAGCACAGCTTCTTGAAAGATAAAGGACGTGCTGAATACTATAGCGTCACAGATGAAGAAGCTTTGGATGGTATGGAAATCCTATTAAGATTTATTGTTTGCTCCATTTCCAGGCTTTCAAGATTTCACATCATCGATTTTCATTAATGCTTTCTGATTCTCTATGTAAACTATACTTTCTCAGTATTACTGGGTTTCTTGTCATGTGATGCAACAAAATTATAACATGTCCTTTCTCTCTTGTTAACTAGTTTTTTAATCTTCAAGTGCAGCATTCAAGAGATTATCGCGATTAGAGGGTATAATCCCTGCTTTGGAGACATCACATGCACTGGCGTATTTGGAGAATCTCTGCCCCACTCTCCCAGATGGAACAAAGGTGGTTCTTAACTGCAGTGGCAGAGGGGACAAAGATGTTCAAACTGCCATAAAGTATTTGCAGGTTTAATGGTGTTTGTGATGCTGTTTGTTTACTTGATAGAGGAATAATAGGCAAATGCTATCTTGGTAATGGAAGTCTTACAGCTTTTTTTCTATATGAAAAGCTTCGATGTTGTCAAATGTGTTGGCAGAACTCCATTTTTCGTCAAATCAAATTGTGGATTTTTGTTTTCATTTTACTTGAAATACAGACATGCACGCACTCCTTCATATATGTATCAGCAAAGTTGGTGCATCTAATGTATGCGGGATGTGCTAGAATATGTATCAATCCAGAAATTGGAGTAAAGCATGCATATTTGACATTGCAAAATAATTGAGATGTTATTCTGTAGGATGCATCGGAGTAATAAAATAACAATATTTCGATGCTATTTTGTTTTGAAAACGAAAGTGAAAGCAAACCAGCAGATGTAGCTATTGTTTAGAACTGTGATAACTGTGATATTGTTTAGTATTATGATAATAATTGTTTTTTAAAGTGTTATTTATTTGAAATTATTTTTAACATTCGTGTAAAATAAAGATGCAATTTGGATTTAGACAGAGAGATTATTCTAGGAGCACATAAACAAAACCCCATTTCTTTGTGATAGACAAGATGGTGATGTTACTGATTTTCATATTTGAGGAGAGCCCACAGAGCAGGGAGGCTCTTCCATCAAGGTCACAAAATCCTCAACACACCATGGCCTATTCTTGCTTAAATGATGGGCCACTGTATTATTTTTTTCTCTTTACAGTGCTGGGGGTGTCCCGCTCATAGGTTTTAGAGCAAGCATAATTTGCAATTCAGCTCATGTAAAACCAATCGACCAATATATTTCATTTTCTTTTTGTGAATGAGCACTGCAAAAAAAAAAAAAAAACATGAAGACAGCAAGAGCAACAACATGAATCATTTGTGCGGTAGCTTGATAGGAAAAGTTGATGAGTATCTGTGAGCAATTCAGAAACTACTTTTCCAGGCAAAAAGTTGTGAGAGGTAACTTGAGCCAGATAATTTATTCCTGCCATTTACATATAAAATATTATGATTTTCTTCAAGATTTATACGTGAAGTAGAATATTCACAAAAAAAATCATAACCCATATGAGACCACTTTGAGAGTATATATTATAGTGTAGATTGACAATGGAAATGCTGAGAAATAAGTCGACCTTTCAGTGCCATGGAGAGACAGTGCCTCCAGTTGCCAGTAGAGTCTATTTGCACCTTAATGCGTGAAGGAGCCGCAGCCACCCCTTCGTCCTCTCCTCCATCAATCCGAGTAAGATATGTTAATAAATCTTCTTAGCCGACAATATGAACTCATGCCCCTTGAAAGAGACGCGACCTTTGAGACTTGAGTAGTACTATATTATACTTGGGCACATGGACTGATGGACAGTCAAATGGCAGGTATAAACTCTCCATATCTCAATGTTGTCGACAAGTATTGCTAAGTTTTTGCAAATAAAGACATGTTCACAAGAATCTCATCAATGATGAAATCGAGAGGCTATCCAACAACTCTAGTTTTGCTGTTCAGCTTTATTTGGATATGATCGTTTTACAGCGCTGAGCACAGTTGATTACCAAATCTATGGATAATATTTTGATCCAGAGTGCTAATAAGCTACAAGATCGATTAATATATCTAGCATTACTCTCTTTAAGTTTTGTTCAAGACAGCTGCTCCTAGACTTCATGCAACAATGAAAATCAAAGGACATGTCACCAAGAACCTTGCATCAGCTAGGGCTTGAATTAAACAATGAAGATTGAGATTTCATAAACAAAATTCTTCACTCATTCCAATTTCCATGTACTGCCAATTATTCTTGAAAAATATACAGAACTAAAACTACTAAATATATAATGACTTCCATCATTTGTTTTTTATTATCAACCAGCGGATAGTTATTGGCACACCACTACCCTAATCTGAAGGTCTCCGGCTGTCGGCATGCTTGTTCTCTCATCATATATTACATGAGGAGTATTAAAATTGCCAAGTCTGGTGCAATCACTGCTTAGCCTGCAAAAAACCAAAACAAATGATTAAATTACATAGATAAATCATGTTTACCAGAGGGTTAACAAGATTTAGAATCTTAAGCAGAGATCTCTTCCTCTGAAGGAAGAAACCAAGAATGTTCCAAGATAAAACAGTAGGTGTACCTAGGAACAGATTGAAAACGTTGGGTCTTCACAAAGAGAAATAAATAATAGGAACCTACCTTACAAAATTCTTAATGTTAGGTAGGCATTCTGTATGGTCCAACCTAACTAACAGACAATGTTGAAGTCAACTAACTCCAAAAATATTACGTCACCTAGGCGATCAGCTTTCAAAAGTGGTAGTTAACACCTAACCCCATCATTAACTTGTTCAAGTGCTTGCTTGCTGCAGTCAGTTGACGTCTCTACTGTCAGTGACTACCATGCTGCAAGATTAGACGATGAAAAGAAAGTGCAGGAATTACATTTTCTACCGCATCTAACAGTCAAACACAATCCCGTAAAATCTCGATCCATTTATTGCCAATTTTACATTACTCTCAAAGTCACTATAGCACGGTTACTGAAGTTGTAAAATTTCCCTTGAACTGAAGCTAATCATCACATTGTGCACGTGATGTAGGTAAAAGATCGATCTCCCATATCTGTATTTATCAGAGGAGAAGCACATGGCATAGTTCCCTAAACCTAAATCTTGGATCAGAAGTTCAACTACCCTTGCATCTGATATTCAACTTTCTTTTGTATTCAAAAGCATTAACTGCCAGAGAGGAAGTTGAAATGAATTCGGTAGTGTGGTCCGGCTATATTGTCTGTGTATTGTATATTTCTTACGCACGCGACCGATATTTCTGAAACTTATAGAGGAGGCAGCTTTTTATGCTTAGGATGCAACATGAAAACTCTCTCATGAGCCCGTGATAGTCGATACATCTTATTCCCACCGAAAGCATTTTCAGCTTTTCATTTGGCATCTTTAACATTCAGACAATTGACAGGGGAAAAATGTATACAGATAAAATTTCAGTACGTAGCAGACAGAATTGTCTCAAGGGCATGCATGTCTTTTTGAAGATCTCGGGGGTACAAAAGGTGAATTATGAAGTGTCATACTATATTCATCAAGAGAAGCGGGAAAATTACCTGGGAATACAAGAAGGTTCCAAGGACAGCGATGGCCGCTCCAAGAGCATTGACAGGCTGGACGGGTGTGTGGAAAATGATAATGGATGAGACTATGACAGAAATACGCTTCATGGTATTTCCAATGCTAAAGGTCAAGGGAGAGATCTCATCTAGGGACATGTATGACACTTGATTGTAAAGATGATAGAATACACTTTGTGCTGCAATCCACCTACAAGGCAAAATATGAGTCACATAAGCATTCGTTTAACAAAAAGCAACGGGAAAAGGTATAAATATCACCCCACTAACACATGCAGAAATCTGAAGTCGAATTCCAAAGAAGATGAAATACATGTTTTGGATTATTGTACAAGAAAATTAAAAGAAGCTTGCAGTACATTGCAGTGAAATATTCACAAAAAGGTGGTCAATTCAAAAATATATTCTTGTCAATAAAACGCAGGGCCGGTTAATCGGAACAAAATGACCAGAATTCATTTCACACTCATCAAGCATAAACCAAACAGGACCAAATTAGCAATTAAAGCCTTCAGATTGTGCTTGATGTCTAGTACCAACTCGATTCAATATGTTGTACATCAGACATGACATGCACAAGTAAAATTAAAGCTATTTGATTAAAAGCAAGACTGCATAGAAATCTAATTGTGAGCCATCACATGGAATTTTACCAGGATGACTAAATTGTTTTGCAATATAAACTGCTAAGTTTTTCATATAAAAAATACCTAGAGACCTCAACTTTCTTGACAACAAGAGACAAGAATACTAGGTGATCTTATTATTGATCAATCAAACAAATTCTTGCAAATTTAATTTACATTATGATTTTTAAAAATTTCTACCATGTAAAAACAAATCCATGTGGATGAAAAGTGAGCACACCCAATCAATACAAGGAAAACTGAGTTTGTAGTTGCCAGCAATTACCATACAAAATTCGGTCCAATTTCAGAGAGGGCTGTCTGCCAACCTGCAGCCCACATCTGTGGTCCCTCCACAGCGATAGCAAAAGGTGTGAGAATCAAGAGTGACAACATAGAGAGACAAGCATAGTAGTTCATCCCACTAACAGACTTCCCCTTCATGCCTCTCTTTGAAAATATGTTGCGGAAAACAAAAGCCAAGTTGGAAATCATGGCCCCCATAAAACCTGAAACAGACAGCCAATCAAATTCATAATTCTGAAAACAATCCTTAAGAGCAAAATTATTGAAACCATGTTCTAAGCCCTGATAATTTCCTGTAATGACTGAAATACAAGGAAAATGCCAAACCCATGTCACATGACCTGCTAGAAACCAATCACCATAAAAAGAAAAACAGGCTGACAGCTTGACTCCAATACAGTCAGAAACAAAGCGACAGCATTAATTTGAATGATAGGAACTCAGATCATAATTTTGGTTTGATTATCATGAAGAAAGAAAGGAAAAGTAAAGAGTGCATTGAATTTGGTTTTAAACAGCACAAATTTCGGCCAATCTTTTATTTAAATGGAATATAGCTGATTGAGTGTTGGCTTTTTTGCCATCTCAAATTCCATGTAATGAAAGCTCTGAGATCAAAACTGCTGTTTGGTTTTTTCCCCTATATCTTCTTAGCAAAACTATAAACAAGTTACAGAATATCTTAAGATAATCAAATTTCAACAAATGAAAGCTAATATTCTTACCAATCATGTTGAAGTTGAGCTCAGTAACAGCAGCTAATGCACAACCACCAATGATTGGAACAAGTGACAGGTAAACTGATGAAGGGAAAGTCTCACCCAATAGGAACCTTGATACCAATACGCTGAAAGCAGGCTCACCACTCTTAATGATATGGGTAAAGGAAACTGCAACCTTCGACATACTCACAGTTGCTGCTACATGCCCAATTGTATGTGCCACAGCAACCTTAAGAGACAAAATAATTATTAGTAAACACAGAGTTGCAAAAAAAAAAAAATAAAGAAAAGAAAAAAATGAAAGCATATCATAACCAGATTACAAATCCAACGAACATCAAATTTTGCTTTGAAGACAAGAAAATTGGAAAAACAAAAATCTAGTATAAATTACTAAAAGAATTCCAGACCTTGGAAATTTCCCTAATTTGAATTCTAGCATCAAAAGCCACCATAAATTGAACCAAATTCAAATATCGTCCTGACCTGAAGTGCATTCTTAATTTGTATCCATTTGAAACCAGTAAAATTAAAACAGGCGATTTCAAACTTTACTTTCTCAGCTTTATCAGCAATCAAACAAGGGCTATTTCATTTATCAGAATAAATAAATTAAGAAAAAAACAAAACATAAAAGCACGACTAACAAGCTATCATAATTTCCCTTCACTAATCTTTCAACTTTCCTCAGCAATCATACAAAGGGAAATTTTCTTAACACCCAAACCAAACTAAAAACATCACTTTCCCATGTTTTCCATCATTTTTTTCCTGACAAACCAAACAAAAACCTCACTTTCCCATCAATTCTCTCACTTTTCTATCAAACCAAACAAAACCCAGAAATAAAAACTTACAGGGAATAAAGTCTTCCAAAACTCAAAATCAGTCTTTGGTGTCTCAGCAATCCGGGTAGCCCATGAGATCAACATCATCAGAGATCCACAAGCGAGAGAGAGTGTAGAAGTCAACCATGGATATGGAAAAGCATTCAAAACCTTCTTGTTGTAAATATTAAACACAACATTCAAAGCCCACCAAGTAGCAAAGTAAATCCCAATCTTAACCTTTTTTGCAGCCTCTGATTTCACCTCAGGTGCCTCAATTGGCTTTGATCGATCAGCCTCATAGGCATTGCATGTGATCAAGCTCCTCTTTTGAGGCTTTGACAAAGCAAAAGACTCAACCTTTGACACATGCAAAGGCTTGGACATTGAAAGAACTGGTTTTGAACTCTTATTGCCATTAAGTGAAGGCAAAATCAAAGATCTTTGTATAGCCGACGGGTTTTTTCGGCGAAAAATAGTGTCAGATCCGTTGATTGTTGGCGTTATAACAGATTGCTTGACACTGCAAATCATGATGTAAAAATTTGATCGTTTGACTCAAAATCCAAAAGGGTCTAATGGGTTTATCTCAAAATCTCAAAAAACGAACTCAAAATCTAAATACCAATCCGTGAAGATCAAAGATCAAGAGAGAGTTTCAAAAACAACACAAACTCTAACAAACCAGTGTCTTTAAATATCAACCAAAGGGTAAAAAGCAGTGAAACATAAAGATCTTGAAGGGTTATATAATATTTTTTAATAAAATAAAAAAAATCACTGATTTATAATCTACGGAGTAACAGAAATATATTTTTTAAAATAGTGTGAAATAAAAAAAGAGTCTCTCTTTTTTTATTGGTGGTGGGTGGGTACAAAGAGAGGACAAGAGAAGGTGGCTTTTAATTTACTTTCTCTGAAGTCTCAGTCCAAATAGAAATTCAAGACTGACGTTCGGCAACAATTCATGTGATCTCTTTTATACGTTTTAATGAATTTTCCTTCTTTTCAACAACTTTCCTCTTGGAAAAGGTAGATGGAAAAAAAAAAAAAAAAGAGTTTGGTGTCAATGGGGGCGGCAGATGTTACTGTGTGCAAAGATTTGTTGTTACAAGAATGGGTTCCAAGGTTCCAACCAATCGAGCATTGCACAATGTACACGTGTTGACCATTTTGTGCTTGCGTGAAGCATGAACAAGAAGAGTTTGACATGGGCTCAAAAACTCTGACAAAGCAAAAGAAGAGATGACTTCTCCTAGATTTTCGATTCCCTTGAGAGTTCCATGTTCTCAGGATGGTCAAAGGATTTACATAATTTGTTTTTTACTAGATTGAGAGAATAGACCAAAGTCTCTTCACAATACTTGTTGAATTAAGAGTTGATTTCTCTCGAATTTCTTAAATTTTGACGTGGATAAAAAGGGAATGGTGATAAAAAAAAATTATACCATATGATTAAACAATCAGTATTATGCATAGAAAATGTGAACTCACACTAAAATCAATATGCTAAGTGACTCACCATTGTGAAAAGAAGTTCATCTACTGCTTTCTCCCGTATTGCAAGATGGTGGCTACCAAGGACTTTTTGGTAACGTTGAAGCTAAAGTAGATTTGTGTTGGAATTGAATTTTATGAGATGTTGGTTTGTGCAGTTGAACGAGTTTTTTTATTTTTTATTTTTTTATTTTTAAATTAATTTTTTAGACTTTTTGGATTGTTTTAATGTTTTGTTATTAAAAATAAAATAATAATAATAATAATAACAATAATAATATTTTAATATATTTTTCAATGAAAAATATTTTTAAAAATAACATTTACTAAAATTTTAAACATATTCTGCATCGCATAAATATAATGGTTCCATACTCATGGTCATGTTAATTTTATTTTTAAAATAATTATGATAACTTAAGATTTAAATTATCTATATTGAAATTAAGTATTTTACAATCAAATGTTAGACAAACCATCCATATTTAAATTACATTAAGGTATATCTTCTTCTTCTTCTTTTTTTCTCTTCTCAAATTTTTTTAATTAACATATTTTTTAATTTATTTTTTCTTTTCTCTTCTTAGATTCACTCACAATTAAATTAAAGTAAGAATTTTTTGTGTGTTTTTTTTATATTATATTTTTAAATTTTTGTGTTTTAAATAATTGTATGAATGTTATTGTAGGATTTTTTTTCATATGAGATCAATTTTGTTGGATTTTAGTTGGATTTTTTTTAATTTTTTTGTTTAATTTCAATTAAATTAATTTATTTATTGTTGGATGATGGGTTCTAGAATAGGTTTTTTTAGTTAGATGAAAATGTTTTTTAGTTAATTTCTTTGTTGCTGTTGTTTATTTTTTTGTATTATTTATTTATTGTAAATTTATTTAAGTTGATTTTTTTAAAGTAACTTTCTGAGTATTAAGGATCGATATATGTTAATTTAATTTATTTTAATTATTTTCTACATATGTTATAATACGAACAAAAACTTTTGTGAGAAAATCTAAGAATTATGGTAGTGTATCACACCAGATGCACGTGAGCGCACAGAAAAATTGAGGACGGCAGGTTCTATCAAACCCTCTTCATAAAAATCGACCTGTAGTCTCTTCTCCTTCACGTCGAAGAAATGGGAGTACTGATGCAATTTACAGGGCTACTGGCAGTAGTAAGAAATGAGTTAAAAAAAAGTAAATGCTATACAAGGAACAATGACACTTTCAATAGCAGAAGCAGAGTGGCATATCAGAGGATTTTGGCCTGGAACTTATCTGTATATTTAATGATCTTCAAGTGCTCTTCATTATTGACTCCGTGATTTAGTTAAGGTTACGATAAAGAGTAATTTTAAATAGTTAGGTGTAAGTTTATTATAATTAAATGAGTATTTATGGTTTAATAAATATATTTATAAATAAATAAAATAAGTTTAGGTTCAAGAAAAGGTTTAGTCGCGATAAAATAGAATAATAACTTAAAATGATTATATTTTTTAATCCGACTATTAAATCTTTAAATTTTAAAAATCTCATTTCAGGTTCTCAGTTTTGTAATTTTTTTGATTATTTTTGTCTTCATACCATTTTTGAATTTCATGCTTTCTTCTTCTTAGTTGACTATACCAGCAGCTCCTTTCACTCATTAAATATTTCCATATTCTTTC
>Ga0325411_1002850_pt1 | contig 19508 bp, 17 predicted proteins | sample PopdelMetagenome_13_FD_206181 | JGI IMG/M metagenome (GOLD analysis project Ga0325411, IMG submission 206181) | Populus deltoides microbial communities from Bellville, Georgia, United States - Xylem-PdIQD-R4 | ecosystem: Host-associated > Plants > Phyllosphere > Stem > Wood/Secondary xylem...
ATCTATGTTATTTTTTCTGAATTTCGTTATTCTTTTAATAAATTTAAAAAGAGAAAAGAAACATATAATATGAAAAAAATATTCTTAAAATAAAAAGATATTAAAATGAATATGTTCAAGCACTAATAAATAAATAAATAAATTTTAAAATCAGAAGGATTAATTTATAATTTAACTCAACTTTGAATAAAAAGTATCCCTACCAGAAAAAAAAAATAAAAAAATCCCACCCTATCTGCCACCAAAGCCACCCAGACACCACCCTCCTTCAGCGTGAAGAAAAATTAGGTAATGACAGCATATAAGTCAGATAACGCCCACCATTCGGTCTTGACCTGTTCTGTTCTGGTCGCACATTCATTTCACTTTTTACCCTCAAATTCCCCCATTTATTCTAATGCAGCCACCCATAGTTTAGGAGGTATGAAGACTTCTTAAGGGATGAAAATGACATTTCACGCCCTGGAAGAAACTAGTTACCCCAACCAGGAGCATTCTTTTGCTTTTCAATTTATCCACGTGCACGCACACCAACTAGGAAAAACCAAACCCCAATACCCCCACTTTTCCTCTCTCATTTAGCCCTATCCAACCAGGTTCCAACACGTCACAAAAATGATGCAGGAGGTGACGTCATCTTCCCCCGTCCATCCCCTGTCTCACCTTATCCACAAACACTCACATCCACGTGGCAACATCATGAAAGATCTTCTAGTCTCACGTGGGTATATTCAGCGACTCCCTGGACCACACTACACACACACAAAGGCCACATCATGTTTCCTACTTTTTTTTTTTACCATTTCTCTTTTTTCGGAAGAGATTTGGGATCGAAGCCTATTCCTATCTTATCCACTGCCTTTTTTTTCTACTTTATATATCCTTCACTAATTATTATTATTATTATTATTATTATTATTATTATTATTATTATTATTATTATATTCCATTCGTTACTAGGTTTTGACATTTTTAAACTCCTATTCAAATGCATTTTTTACTATGTTAATTAATTTTTAAATTACCAAACTCTAGATAACAGGAAATTATTAAATTAAATATATATACATATTTATGAATATGCTTGTGAAGAGATAAAATTGCATATATTTATTTCTATAATAAATATTATCATGCCTTAAAATGATGACTTGGAAGGTTAATAAGCATGAATCCACGATCTTAGAGGAAAAAAATTTAAAACTAATCAAAAAATAAATTTGATTAAAAATCAAATGATAAAAAATCATTTATCATTTTTGGTTTAATGTGCAATTCGTCGGGTCACATAACAAGAGAAATCCATGATTTTTTTTTCTGATCAACACGAGCTTCCCACGTTTAAAGCAAACTCACCTTCTTGTTGTTGCTCGTTTTCGCCACAACTTTGAGGAATAGATCCTAAGTTCCTCAAGTACCGGAATTCAAGGGGAAACATATTTTTTGCTTAAAGAAAAATGTTATTTTACAAAAAAAAAAAGAAATTTACATATGAAGATATGTGTTAAATACCCGTCTTATCATTTATATCTTCTATACGTTTAGTCTTGGTATCCATGTATTGTTATAAATTATAGATATATTTTATGTTTTTTTCTAAGACTAAAAAAGTTATAAATTAAGATTCCACGTAAAATTTACTATTATATTAAGCGTAATATATGAAAATAGATAGATATAAATATGATAAATAGTCAATATTGTAAGCTGCCTAGGTGTGAATACAATTTGCCTAGAATTCAACAGCGAAAGAATGACAGCCTTGTATAGGGAGTAATGAATTCGATAAACAGCGTGCAATGATTCATGCTAGTTATTGAGTTCTTAACTTGGCATGGACGTGGGGTATGGATCATAGACCTTCTAAGCTAGCAGTAAACACATCAGAAACTAGTAATAGGGCCTGGCAATTAGACATGCAGGTTGTGTGTTACAGTTATAACAGGATTATGAGTTAGTTGTAGTAGTTATGAGCATCCAAATTATAATGGAAAGGTGGTTGAACATGGGCATAGCTGAGATTACTCTACAAGCCACTAAGATCATGGGAATATAAGGGAGAAGTCGTCCAACGCTTGCTGGAAAATAGGTCATTAAGTTCATGAAGAACATATGGGAGAAAGTACCTCACTATGTCCTAAAAATAGGGATGATAGTTGTGCCTTGTAATTCACATATCTTTGTCTATAAATAGGTTAGGAAGTCTTAGTTGTGTAGCACGTAATCTTTGTATATAATGCACACACTTATATCCTTTGTTTACAAGATTAATAAAGGTTGGGAGATTTTCATATATATGCTGTGTGTTTTTCAGTTTATTTACTTGTGTTGGTTCTTTGCTTACGACAGCTAGCTGTGGGAACTTTCTTGGGTGAATGAAACACATAGTTGTAGGCAAACATGAGTGAAAAGGATGAGGCAAGACTTAGTTTAATAGGGACTAGACTATCGCATATGGCTGAATTTTCAGGTGAATAATTTAACCTTGTGACAAGCAGTACCAAAGCACAATTGATTCTAAGATCGTATAACCCAAGGTCATGAAAGCTATTCAAGAATGGTTGGTGAAGAGGGTGAAGAATGCTCTATCATTGATTGATTGAGGGAACAAAAGCAATGAAAGGACTGGAAGTTTATACATTTCTCTTACAGTAAAATCAAGTGAACGATTGGAAGCTGCTAAAGAAACTATTGTCATTCTGAAACGGGAAGTAAGAAAGACTTCTAGTGGGCAAGTACATTTAAACCTAAAGTGTTTGAACCAAAATCTTTCAATGGGGAAAGAAATTCCAAAGAACTTGAAAATTTCTTATGGGATATAAAGCAATACTTTAGTGTTGTAAAGATCGGCGTGGCTGAACAAGTGAATCTCATCGTGATATATCTCATAGGTGATGCTAAACTTTGATGGAGGATGAGGAACAAAGAGGATTTAAGTGCTAGACATCCCGAGATTAAGACGAGGGATCATCTAAAATAAGAATTGAAAGAGCAATTCCTTTCGAACAACATGTCTTGGATTGCGCGAAAGGAATTAAAAAAGCTAAAACATGATAGGTCAGTTCGTGAGTATGTCAAATCTTTCAGTTCTTTGATTCTTGACATCGAGGATATGTCCGAGGAGGAAAATTTATTCGACTTTATGTCTGGACTTCAACCGGCACAAGAAGAACTGAGCGACAGAAAGTAAAAAAATTATCATTTGCTATCGTTGTTGCAAACAACTTGGTTAATTTTAAATCGATTACTAGATAAGGCTATGTATTAGCCTCCTTCAATTATAAGGTAAAGGACAAGAAAGAGAAGAATAAGAAGTACGATGGATAAAGACAAGACTAAGTTAATAAGTGCACATGTTTGCTTCATTTGTGATGGTCCTCACTTTGCTAGGGCTAATTCGCATTTGTTGGTGGTTAAGCCTTTGTGGCTAGCTCTGGTTCATTTGACCGAAGAGAAGAAAAAGACTGAAATGGAACCAGGAAAACACCCCACCACTAGAGCTTGCTTTGCTCTCACTCTGCTCGCTCGCACTTGTCTTCTTCCCACTAAAGTGAAACATCTTTCACTTCACCATAGGATATATTAAGTTCTTGCAATCCAGTTTAATAAAATGCTTTTGATCAAACCGGTTATAGTTATATCTTTCTAGTCTCTTTTCTCTTAGTGCTGTGTATAAAAAGAAGGCCCTTAGCCTAGTCTGAATGAATGTACCAGTGGATAATATTTCATTGAAGGCGCGTAGCACCTCCCCTTCCCAGAACTGATACTCATCATACCAAAATAGGTCCTATAGATGCCTTATGTAAAGCAGATGGTGATAAGAAGATGGTGATTTAATTCTCAATTAAAGAATCACCCAACCTTTTCTATCTATCCTTAGAAGTAGGGCGAGTGTCTAAAGACCAGGTTATCTCTCTGAATCATGTTATTCTTTGTTCTTGTGATTTCGTAAAGCTTTAAGCTAAAAAGATCCAGGGTCTAAAGAGGAAGAAGCTAAATGATATTCGGGTTGGAGATAACAATAAGGATGAGGGGGTAATTACGCATGTCAATATTATATGTGTGTTAAACTAAGTTAGTGGATGCGGGTGTTGAAACCAACCTTGTTGATCAAGACTTGACGAGGAATGATGTGTTGTGAAAAGGGAAGTCGGTGGCAGAAGATTTGGTATATGTATAAATTAATGTAAATGAGCAATCAATTAATACCATGCTAGATTTGAGTGCAACCCATACATTTTTGGTTGATCAATTGGTGAAAAATCTTGGTTTGAGATTGAGCAGTAGTCACATCTTCATGGAAGTAGTGGATTCTAAGGCATATAAGATTACGGGTATGTCCTATGATGTGTCGATTATGTTAGATCGATTGAGATGTAACCAAGATGTGTTGGTTGTGAACTTAAATGATTAAAATATCATTCTTGGTCTTGATTTATTAAGAAAAGCCAAGATTGCTTTAATGCCATGTTTGAATGGAGTTATGATTACAAGTGAGGGTTGCCCATGTTTTATCCCCTATTGTAATGTCACATCGATAAATGCCATGAAAGGTGCTTGATCATGACTATTACTATTGAGAAAGCATAATAAAAAGATGGGGAAATGTTTCTTGTAATAGTAGCAAATAAGAAAACAAACTGTTGTGTTGAGGTGCCGAAAGAAATTGCTAATGTATGCAGCAATTTGAGGATGTGATGCCACCTCAATTATCAAAGAAACTCCCATTAAAAAGGGTTATAGATCATCACATTGAGTTAGTTCCAGCCATAGTTTTGAAACCCGAACCGGCCCGGTGGGTCGACCTAGGCCTGGGACCGGTCTGGGTCTAAGTAAAAACCCGTTGAGAAGTTGGCCTGGTGAAACCCGGTCGACCCGGTCAAACTCGGCCGACCTGGTTGAGACTCGACTTTTTTTTATAAATATATTCATAGATGTGAAACGACATCGTTTTGACCTTTTAAAAGGCCAAAACGATGAAGATCAACGATGCAGAATTGGGGAAAGAGAGAAAACCTAATTAACGAAAAAGCAATTTTAATCGTTGAGGAGCAGAAGACGACTTGATCACTGTTTCAAATCTACGAATAAGGTTAGACTCTTGTTTCTCTTCACAAATCTCCTTCTTTCACTCTCTCTTTTCTAAAGTAATTTGAATCGCAGAAGACGTCTTGATCACTGTTTCAAATCTGCGAATAAGGTTAGACTCTTGTTTCTCTTCACAGATCTTCTTCTTTAACTCTCTCTTTTCTTTATTCTTTGCCTTTTTTGAACTTGCAATTCTAGTATCGATTCACAGTTCTTAATCTCTGCATCGATTCATTCGCAATTCATACCCATAAGTATATTTCTCTGTTCTTTTCTTTTATGCAATTTAATAAAGCCTCTGCTATTAGGAAGTGTAGAAAATGGATTAAGAAGTGTTGATGCAACTTTTTTGTCTTTATCGATGCATTTGCTTCTGGAACTAGCTAGGATCATCTATAATGTTGATTGAGAACAGAAAGTTATTGATGTTTGGGCTAGTAATGTGAGTCAATCCTCCTACTCTAAGGGTCCAATTTTTTCTAATAATTGTTATAGCTAAAGGATGGAGGTCAATACTGCCAAGGCATCTGGAGATGAAAATTTCTATATCAAGAATGATCTGGTGGATAATTATGATGTCAATGGTCTTGATAAATGATTTTTAGGACCATGATGGAAATAGTTATGCTCTTAAGACAAATTATGTTGATTAGGAATAAAAAGTCAAAGGAATCTGTACTTGAAATTACTGATCTTTTCATATCTGATGGGAGAATTAGGAATAAGAACAGAGTTATCTATCCTCTTCCTGTTATGGATTGTGATGATGATTATTCTGCTCCTTGCCAACCATGTATGGAGAAATCATCAAATAATAGGAGACAAGAGGCTATAATTTCTTAGGGAGATTGGAAAAGTAATCTTTAAACCTATCAAAAAAGTAAACCAGGTAGTGAATACCCTATACAAATTCATTTACAAGGAGAGAGAGATTAAGATGTTAGAGGGGAGTTTCAGTAAAGCTTTCCTCTGAGGTATGGGTGCTCTGACTTTCTTATGGTTGGTATTAATGCATAAGAATGTGCGTGGGATTAGGAATAGTGATAAGAAAATAGTTTTGACAAAATTTACTGGGAAGCATAATCTTTTTCTGTTATGTGTGATTGAAACGAAACTAGGAGTAGTAGATGAGAATGTCATTAATTCTACATGGGGCTGTGATTCTAAATGTTGGGTAGCTGCTCTTTTAGTGGGTTTTTTTTTTAGGGGTATAATTTGTGTATGAAAACCTTAAATAAAAACTTAGCTTTGTTTTTACATGCACGTCTTTATTCATTAGTCATTGTTAATTTAATGAATGGATTGCAAAGTGCTTTGCTGCTCAGTCTGAATATATAATAAAAGTATATGATTTGGCTTAAAATTATATTCCCTCTTATAAATTATGTCAGGTCCTTAAAATGTCTTCACATGATGGTAGTACTCCAAGTAGTGATCTTTCAACGGCCCAATCATCTCAACCTTCAATTTCCATGTCAAGTGGTAGTAGAGGAAGAACAGATTTGGCATGGGGTCATTGTAGAGAAGCTCCTGAACTTAGTGTTGGATGTAAAAAAACTAAATTAGTATGTTTATATTGTGCTAAAGTATTTGTAGGTTATGACATTAATCAATTTAAGCAACATTTAGCTAAAGTTAAAGGAGAAGTTGAACAATGTCGCAAATGTCCTCCTGATGTTCGACATCAAATGCTTTTGAATCTTAAAGGAAATGCTGAAACAAAAAAAAAAGTTAAAGAAATGCAAGCAGATTTCAATCCATTTAATGCACAATAAAGGGAGCATGAAGAGATGATGATTAGGCAATTAGAAGATGATGATGATGGTGATGATGATGAGGATGATGAGGATGTAAATACTAAAAAACATATGTTACCACCAAAGGTTGCAAAAAATAAAAAGATTCAAAACACCAGTACTGTAAAACAATCGACTACAAGTTATGGAAAGTAGAAGAAATCTGCAACATTGGGCACATATTTCATGCTGAGAACAACTTCTGGTGCTCAAAAGTCTCTTCAGAATTGTTGGCAAAGGAAGGAAATAGTTGAACGATGTGATCTTGCTTTAGCGAATTGGATGATTGATGCATGTGTGCCATTTAGTGATGTTAACTCTGTGTATTATCACATGCTATAGATGTTGTAACAGTCATGGGTCCTGGTTATAAAGGACTAAACTTGCATGATATTCGTGGTTATTACTTAGCAAAAACGGTTGATAAAGTGAAGATTTATGTTGAGAGTTATCAAGAGATTTGAAAGAAGACTGGTTGCATATTAATGGCTGATGGATGGACAGATCAGAAGAGAAGGACTTTAATTAACTTCTTAGTATATTGTCCTAAAGGAACCGTTTTTTTAAAAACTGTGGATGTATCAGATGTCTCAAAGATTGCTAGATTGTTGCATTAGTTATTTAGAGAGTTTGTTTTGTATGTTGGGGTAGAAACCATTGTGTATATGGTGAATGATAATGCTGTAAAATTATGTTGTTGCTAGCAAGTTATTAATGGAAGAATTTCCTTCAATATTTTGGTCTTCTTGTGCTGCTTATTGCATCAACTTCATATCTAGGACATTGGTAAATTGCAGTCAGTTTGTTCTGTTGTTGAGCATGCTTCTGGTATTACAAAGTACATTTATAATAATTGTTATCCATTGTATTTGATGAGGAAGTTCACTGGAGGAAAAGAAATACTTCGTCCAGCTCCTACTTATTTTGCTACCAATTTTATTGCATTACAAAGCATTTTAGCTCATAAAGATGAGTTGAGAGCTATGGTAACATCTAGAGAATGGGTCTCATCTACTTATGCTAAAGATAGCAAAGGAAAAAAGTTTGTTAAGAGTTTGCTAGACTCTCTGTTTTGGGAAGAATGTACAATAATTGTGCGAATGAGTGAGCCTTTAGTTCGAGTTCTACAAATGGTCGATGGTGATGATAGACCTTCGATGGGATATTTGTATGATGCTATTCATCATGTAAAAGAAGAAATGTTGAGGACATAGTCTTATACTCTTACTCTTTTTTTTTTTTTGTATAGATAAATAGTGAATGGATGACATATGGAACCAGTGCTCCAAATCTACAACATTTGGCTATACGAGTGTTAAGTCAAACTTGTAGTTCTTCGGGATGTGAGAGAAATTGGAGTATGTTTGAACATATTCACTCTAAGAAGATAAATAGATTGGAGCACCAAAGGCTTAATGACCTTGTTTACGTCCACTGCAATCTAAAATTAAAACAAAAGTATTTTTCTTTTCTCTAATTCCTTAAATATTATTTTATCTTATTTAGTAGCATTATTAATACTTATATTGTGTTTACCTTCACTTTTAATATATATAGGAATTATTGGAAATTATGAAATTATGATCCAATTAATGTTGAGACAATTTGTGACATTGAAAATTAGGTAGTAGAAGATGACCCGTCAATTTTGACAAGTGAAGAAGCAGAGAGTTTTCACCAAGCTCTATCAACTATGACCATACAAGATACTTTAGATGATGGTAATTAATTATTGATTATTTAGTGATAAATATTATTTAAAATAAAGTATTGTTTAACACATAATATTTATTTGTTAATTGTGTTTGAAATGTAGATGTCATAAATATTAATGAGATTGAAAATGATTATGACGATGAAGTTTCAAAGGATCATGCTGATGATTTATTAGGTGTTGATGAGATTGGCTCAATTCCATCGATATTTAATTTAAATTTTGCTCCTATGGACACAGAAGAACTTAATGTGTTCATTCAACAAAAGTGAATGTGTTGTTGATTTAGAATTTATGTTGTTGGATGTTTTGTTTTAAATATTTTAGAATTTATATTTGGTTGTATTTTGGATATTGAATTAAATTTATGTTGTTGGTTTAAAATTTAAATTTGGTTTATATAAGTGTTGCATTGTAACTGGTTAGGTGTTTTCTATAGGTGTTGTATTGGTTTTTTTAGGTTGATCCGGGTCAACCCATCTAACCCGTGACTCGATCATTAGACCAGGTCGACGACCAGATCGGGTTTCAAAACTATGGTTCCAGCAACAAAGCCACCATCTCAACCCCCTACCAAATGTCACCTATAAAGTTGGTGGAATTGAGGAAACAGTTGGGAGTGTTGATTGACGCTGGATATATCCATCATTTCAAGGCTCTCTATGTGATCTGATTTTATTCAGAAAAAGATGGATTAGAGTTTTCTCATGTGTGTTGAATATAAAGCATTAAAAAAGATAACAATTAAAAATAAATATCATATTCCTTTTATTTAAGACTTGATGGACAAATTTTCTGGGGCTTCTATCTTTATGAAGCTAAACTTGTGATCCAAGTATTGGAAAGTCATGATTGCTAAAAGGGATAAGCACAAAACGACGTGTGTAACAAGGTTTAATGCATAAGAATTCTTGGTGATGCCATTTGGCTTAACAAATGATCCAACAATATTTTATAATTTTATGAATGATGTCTTAAATGATTTCTTAGATAGTTTTGTTATTGTCTATTAAGATGATATTATAATCTATAGTAAGGGGATGAGAGATCATGTAATTTATTTTTTGAAAGTTTTGAATAGATTGAAGGAACATGAATTGTTTGTAAAGGGAGAAAAATATGAGTTTGCGAAGTTTGAGATTATGTTTTTAGACCATTTAATTAGGGAGGGACATGTGAAGATAGATCCACGGAAGATTCAAGCCATTATTGAATGATCAGCACCGAAGACAGTCCTAGAGTTGAGAACCTTTTTGGGGTTTACAAATCAATATAGATGACTTATTGAGGGCTACAACAAGAAAACAATTATTTTTTAAATCTTCTAAAAAAGAATCAGAGATATAAATGATCAGTCGATTTCCATCGGACCTTTGATAAGCTAAAGACAATAATAGCATTGACTCTAGTCTTGGGGTTGCCTAATTTTGAAAAGCCATTCAAAGTGTATATCGATGATTCAGATAGAGCCATTAAAAGAGTACTGGTACAAGAGGAACATTTGATTGCTTTCGAGAGTTAGAAGTTGAATGATGTTGAACATAAATACTTAACTTATGAGAAGGAAATGATGGCAGTAGTGCACTGCCTTGGCATATGGAAAGTATATCTTTTGGGGTTAAGGTTCGTTGTCAAGATCGAAAACATTGCTAACTCCTTCTTCAAGACACAAAAGAAGTTGTCACAACGGCAAGCTCGGTGGTAAGAACTCTTGGTCGAGTATGGCTTTGTATAAGAGGACAAACTAGGGAGGGATAATCGGATTATGGATGCACTTAGCAGATGCGAGGTAATTATTACTATTTTTGCTATTGTTCAAGTAGAGTCAAACATGCTAGATTGACTTCGTGAAGCTATTGAGAAGATGCAGCGTATAAAAAATTAGTTAATCTTACATGAAAGGGAAAAATTCAGAATATTGGTTGGAACATGACCAACATTATATAAAAAGGGGTCGAATCTTTATACCAAAGGGAGAGCTATAAAAGTATTTGATGATAGAGATTAGGGCTGAACATTTTTGGTTTGGGCCGGTTTTAGACCAAAATAAACAACCAAACCAAAATTTTGTTTTAAGTTTTTGAACCGAGTCGAACTGAAAATTGGTTCAAACCAATTAATTTTGGTTCGGTTCGGTTTTTTTCCTTTCCAAACCGGTTCAAACCAAAATTATTCTGATTGAGCTTTTCTGGGCTTTTTATTGACCATATTTTTCAGCATTTTTATTTTTCAAATTGAACTAAAGCATCTTCGACACAAACACAATGCATGGGAGGAACAAAACAAAAGAGTGTTTTTAGAATTAAACTGATTAAATCCCCATCTAACCTCTCAAAAGGGTAGATCCTGATAAATCTTAGCCTCTACTCTTTCTTGGTGTAGGTTCGGATGGTAAGAGCCAAGCCCAAGATCAGGAGTGGCACGAGTAGCTGCAAGATCTTAATAAGAAACCCAAGCTTCTCGTCTTTAGGGTTTGTTCCTCCCAAACCTGGTGCTACGTAGAGGCATTTCGTTAGGACTATTGTTACATCTACATCACCAATGACATACTTTTCTATCATCACTCTAGCATCATCGTTGTGACCCACATCTTTAAAATCGTTTGTTGCATCTTTCCGTGTAAAATAAATGAGAAAATTTATGCAAGTAACTCTGATCAGAAGTGAAATGCTCAGAGAGATTGGACAAGAATCAACAAAATTCAAGAAACCCAGAAGAATCCATTACCCGTCCTTTAGAGAAGAGGGAGAGACCTAAATTGACACAGGACTGAGAATGCATGGAGGAGGAGGAGAAGACAGATTGAGAGATCAGAGACAGAGAGCATGAAAGAGAAGAAGACAGATTTGAGAGATGAGAGACAAAGAGCAGGGAGAGGGGGCGACTGAGAATGCATTTAGGTTTAGGGTTAGAAAAACATATTATTTATACTTGTTTTTTTTTTTTAAGTGCTGGCCTGGTTGAACCTGTTCAGTTTGGTTCGGTTTAATCGATTTTAGACTTTAAAAACCGAACCAAACTGGAACTTTTTTGTGATTTTCTAATTGATTAATTTGGTTTTTTTTGTTTGGTTTTTTTGGTTATTTTTTTTTGTTTTTTCGGTTTAATCGGTTATTTGATTTTTTTGCTCACCCCTAAAAGAGACTCATGACTCGCAATGGGCTGGACACCTAGGCAGGGAGAGGATACTTGCTCTTTTATCCCATACTTATTACTGGCCGAAGATGGATGACGATGTAAAACTTTATGTCAAGACTTATCTAGTGTGCTCGCAAAACAAGACCTTATGACAACAAGAGATATGCTTGTTATAGTCGTTGCCGATTCCAAACAAACATTGGGTGTCAATTTCAATAGACTTCATTGTTGGGTTTCTAAAGGTTAATAACATGGACACTGTGATGATTATTGTCGATATATTCACTAAGTACGCAGTGTTGTTGCTACCCTAATGATATGTACAACTAAAGTTACCACTGGGTTGTTCTACCGTAGTGTGGTAAAGTATTTTGGGTTGCCTTCAGACATTATGAGTGATCACGATAAGTGATTTATGGGCAGGTTTTGGACAACATTGTTCAACATGATGGGGATGAGTTTGAAGTTCTCCACTACCAATCATCCCTAAACTGATGAACAGACAAAAAGAATCAATGCATTGCTTAAAGAGTACTCAAGGCGTTACATGACAAACACACAGTGAAATTGGTTGGAGTTGATAGATAGTGCACGGATTTATGGCAATTCGAAGACAAAGTGCATGAATACCTCACCTCTATTCCGACAATGACATTAGACTCTTCTAGTGAGTGTGTTTTGTTAGAGGCCTAGACATTAGGATGTGCCAATGAATGCATTCTACCTCGAATTCAGCAGCGATGGACAATGACAACCTTGCATAGACAATAATGAATTCAACAGGCATCATGTAATGATTCGTAGGGGTCATTGGGTTATTGACGATGTGAGGCTTAGATCATGGACCTTTAAAGCTAGCAGCAAACACAAAACAAAACTACTAATAGGGGCTGGCAGTTAGACATACAGGTTGTGGGTCATAGTTATAACAAGATTGTGGGTTAATTGTGGCAGTTATAGACATCCAAATCATGAGGGATATGTAGCTAAATGTGGGGCATGACTGGGATTGCTATACAAGCCATTAAGGTCATAGGACATATAGGGGAGAGACCGCTCAACACTTGCTGAAAAAATAAACCACCAAGTTTAAGGAAAACATAAAGGAGAAAGTGTCCCACTATGTCCTGAAAAATAGGGATGATAGTTATGCATTGTAATTCATATATCTTTGTTTATAAATGGGTTGAGAAGCCTTGACTATGTAGCATGCAATCTTTATGCACATCACACAAACTTGTATTTGTGCAAATCTTTTATTTAAGAGATTAATAAATGTTGAAAGATTTTCCTGTTTATGCTGTGTGCTTTGCAGTTTATTTAATTGTGTTGGTTCTTTACTTATAACAAGTCAATTGTAGGAACCTCTTTGGAAGAGAGAAATACATAGTTGTAAGTAAACACAAGTAAAAAAAAGACAATGCTTAGTCTAGTATGAACTAGACTACCACATATGACTGAATTTTATGGTGAAAAATCTAACCCTGTGGCATATATATGCTATAAGTATAAATTGGCTTAATGGATAGTTGTCTTCCTTAAATTTGTTTTATTTGGTAATACAATGCAATATTTGTAAAAATATTTTTTTATTTAAAAATATGCTAAAGTCATATATTTTTAGATTGTTTTTTTAAGTTTTAACATTAACACATCAAGACTATAAAAAACACCTAAAAAATATTAATTTAATATATTTTTAGATAAAAAGCTTAAAAAAAAAATTACCATAATACTTTACAGTCACTTAGTGTATGTTTAGTAATGCTGTATATTGTGTTTTTTAATTGAAAATATATTAAAATAACATTTGTTTTAATTATTTATTTATTTTTAATATCAACAACCAAAACAAAAAAAATACTTAAAAATATCAATATAACATTTTTAAATTAATTTTTTTTTAAATACAACCAAAAAAAACAAATGCTCCCTTAATTCATGATGGAAAACGAAAAATATAGATAGATGGTTTGAAATTGGGAAAAGAAATGAACATGCATTGGTTAGCAGCAGTAAATGCAATTTGCCTATAAATGATAACGAGATACTTTCCTTTGTTTCTACAGAAACCAACGACGCGTGGTGATAGGCTGTATCTTGTTCTAACCCACGTGGCTATTTTCATAACCTGACACGAGTACATCTGCCTTTGCAATACGGAGTGAGAGCGCGTGACCCCAAGAACTCCACTTTGCCAGCTGGCGTTACTGGGTAGTCTACTGGCCGATCTTATCCTCTTCTCTTTTATATATAATTTATTTTTTCTTTTAAAAACAAAACAATAAAAGTATAAAACAAAAGAAAGAGACATTGTAGCATTTTGTTTACATAGAAAATAAGGGGGGGAGAGAGAGAGAGAGAGTGCGTGTGTTAATGTGACTTCAGATAACAGAGAGGTAACCGAAAACAAAACAAAGCCAAACCCTAGATTTCTTTCTTACTTGTGAAGGATTACAAATTTTTATTTATTTTTTAATTAAATCTCATTTCAGATCCAAAGATTCTAAGGTGCGAACTTTCTTGCCTTTCAAAGGTTAGTTTTTGAATTATTAGTTAGTTTTTTTTTTTTTTTGAATTTAATGTCATACAAGAAAATTTATTAATCTAGGGATTGTTTTTCTTTGTTGAATTTGAATGTAAATTTTGCGTCCTTTTTGTTTTGATTCATTTGTTTTAGATCATTTGTTTTAGATCATTTGCTTTAGATCATTTGCTATATTTGGATCTCATTTAATTGTTTTATTGGATTGTACTCATTGATTATATTTGAATGAAGATTCTTAATTACTGTAGTTTTAATAATGATGATGTTTACTTTATACCCTTTTCAGATCCTGTCAAGTTATAGTGATTTCAAAGGGAAATCAATATTTGGGGCTTGGTTTAAAAATAAGCTTTGAGATCTTGTGGTGGATTGTTTTGAGTAGCAGTACGAGTGGTTGTAGTTCAGGTTTGTTAAAGAAAGAGGGTCAAGATGATGTCTAGATCATATACCAATCTATTAGATCTAGCTTCTGGTAACTTTCCGGCAATGGGTCAACCTCGGGAGAGAAAGCGGTTGCCTCGTGTAATGACAGTTCCGGGGGTTATTTCTGAGCTTGATGATGATGTGGCTAATAGTGTGACCTCAGATGTACCTTCATCGGTAGTTCAGGACCGGATAATCATTGTAGGGAATCAGTTGCCGGTAAAAGCAAAGCGCAGACCGGATAATAAAGGATGGAGCTTTAGTTGGGATGAGGATTCGTTGTTATTGCAGTTAAAAGATGGCTTGCCTGAAGAAATGGAGGTTTTATATGTCGGTTCTTTGCGGGCAGATATTGATTTGAGTGAACAAGAGGATGTCTCACAGATCTTGTTGGACAGGTTCAAGTGTGTACCAGCATTTCTGCCTCCTGATATTTTGTCCAAGTTTTATCATGGGTTTTGTAAACAGTATTTGTGGCCACTTTTTCATTACATGCTTCCTATTTCGGGTAATCATGGTGGGCGATTTGATCGGTCTTTGTGGGAGGCATATGTGGCAGCAAATAAGATCTTCTCGCAAAGGGTGATTGAAGTTATAAATCCAGAGGATGACTATGTTTGGATTCATGACTATCATTTGATGGTGCTGCCTACATTCTTGAGGAGAAGGTTCAATAGATTGAGAATGGGATTCTTTCTTCACAGTCCATTTCCTTCATCTGAGATATATAGGACTTTGCCTGTTAGGGAAGAGATCCTTAAGGCACTGTTGAATTCGGACCTCATTGGTTTTCACACTTTTGATTATGCCCGACATTTTCTATCTTGTTGCAGTCGGATGTTGGGGTTGGAGTATCAGTCAAAGAGGGGTTACATTGGGTTAGAGTATTATGGCAGGACTGTTGGAATAAAGATCATGCCAGTTGGGATACATATGGGGCAGATTCAGTCTGTCTTGAAACTTGCGGATAAGGATTGGAGGGTAGAAGAGCTCAAACAACAGTTTGAAGGAAAGACGGTTTTACTTGGGGTTGATGATATGGACATCTTTAAAGGTGTTAATTTGAAGCTTTTGGCAATGGAGCAGCTGCTGAAACAGCACCCAAAGTGGCAACGAAGGGCTGTTTTGGTGCAGATAACTAATCCTGCCAGGGGACGAGGGAGAGATCTTGAGGAAGTGCAAGCTGAAATACAGGAAAGCTGCAGGAGAATTAATGAGACTTTTGGTCGACCTGGCTATGAACCAGTTGTCTTTATTGATCGACCAGTATCTCTCAGTGAAAGATCTGCATATTTCACCATTGCTGAGTGTGTTGTTGTGGCAGCTGTGAGAGATGGGATGAATCTCACTCCTTATGAGTATATTGTGTGCAGACAGGGAGTTTCTGGGTCAGAGTCTAGCTCAGGATCAAGTGGCCCCAAGAAGAGCATGCTGGTTGTATCAGAGTTCATTGGATGTTCCCCTTCACTCAGTGGTGCAATTCGAGTCAATCCATGGAACATTGAAGCAACCGCAGAAGCAATGAATGAGGCAATTTCAATGGCAGATTCCGAGAAACAATTGCGCCATGAAAAGCACTACAGGTATGTCAGCACGCATGATGTGGCATATTGGTCAAGGAGTTTCTACCAAGATATGGAGCGGACTTGCAAAGACCATTTCAGAAGGCGCTGCTGGGGAATTGGCTTGAGCTTTGGTTTCAGAGTTGTGGCGCTTGATCCTAATTTCAAAAAATTAAATATAGATCAAATTGAATCTGCATATATAAAGTCCAAAAACAGAGCTATACTCTTGGACTATGATGGAACTGTAATGCCTCAAACCACCATCAATAAGACCCCAAACCAAGAGGTCATTTCAATCATAAATACTCTTTGTAGTGATGTCAAGAACACCGTCTTTGTTGTCAGTGGAAGGGGAAGGGATAGTTTAGGGAAGTGGTTTGCTCATTGCAAGAAACTTGGAATTGCTGCTGAGCATGGGTACTTCATGAGGTATGTTGGTCTTTATTACTTTTGTTTGCCACTATTCTTACCTTTCTGCTCCTGTCTAACACTGATGTTTCAGGTGGTCTGTGGATGAGGACTGGGAGAACTGCGGGCAGAGTAGTGATTTTGGATGGACTCAAATAGCTGAACCTGTTATGAATCTGTACACAGAAGCCACTGATGGATCTTCCATCGAGACGAAAGAGAGCGCTTTGGTTTGGCACCACAGAGATGCAGATCCAGGTTTTGGAGCTGCTCAGGCCAAGGAATTGTTGGACCATCTTGAGAGCGTGCTTGCAAATGAGCCTGTTGCAGTCAAAAGTGGTCAATGCATTGTGGAAGTTAAGCCCCAGGTAAATATTCTGCTTCAACTCCAAGTAACTGTCTTTCTACCTTAATGACTTTTCCTGTCAATTGCTGATCTGAGGATCCCCACTAATTCATTTTTCAATACCATAGAAGAAATAAATTTAGTGTTGGTAGAATGCATGATTTTAGCCTTATCAGTTGTCATTACTTCTCACGCTGAAGCAATTATGGTGATTATGATGCCATAAAAGTTGCATGGTTTCTTCTTATTAAGGTCAATATTGTTCAATAATTGGCCACTTTGAATGTTCATTATTAATGCATCAGGAGCAGAAAATATTAAAGCTCGTTGATCATGGATGTCATATCATCACTAATTGAATGGACCTTGATGTATTTGTTGGCAATGAACCATGCAAATGCTCAGGGTGAACTGTTGTAACTAACCTACCTTTGTTCTTAATTTTTTACTGTATGGGATAACCTGTGAGTATGTTTCCCAGTCAAGTGTTTTATTGTCTTGACTATAATTAACCATAAAGCTTGACACACTAATATTCTTGTGGCATTCAGGGAATTAGTAAAGGTTCTGTGGCAGAAAAGATCTTTACATCAATGGCTGAAAGTGGAAGACAGGCTGATTTTGTATTGTGTATTGGGGATGATAGATCAGATGAGGATATGTTTGAAAGCATTGATAATGCAATAGCGAATGGTATCCTAACCTCAAGCAAATCTGTCTTCGCTTGCACTGTTGGTCAGAAACCAAGCAAAGCCAAGTATTATTTGGATGACACAACCGATGTGATAAACATGCTCGAAGCTCTTGCAGAAGCTTCCGACCCTTCACCCTCTGCAGGAAGCTCCCCCTGAAATTTTTAAGAGGATCAAGAAAGAATACCATATTTGCCTGTGATAGAGAGTAGCGATCATTTTCTGCTTTTTTTGGAAGTGGCTTGTTGGAAGATACATTTACAGCCTTCTTGATCATTTTATGGCCTGTTGAGAAATGTCTTAGCGCTTGAATTTTATCTTGTGACATAATCGATGAAGACAACAGTTCAGGGAGTGGGATTTTACATGGGAGAATCCTAAAAAATGGAATTTTTTTTAATCAGCTCAGATATGTAGGGTTTCAGAGGACCTAATGCATTTATAGGAGGAGACTGACTTGGAATTGAAAGAAATAAAATATTCCATTGCGAGCATGTAAAGGCCAGCTGCGTAGGATCCAATACATGATGTAGGTGGTATGCATATTCAACTGCAATCTTGTCTGGGTAAATTCTGATGGCGGGAAGTTGGTTTCCTGCCGTGACATAAGATGGTATCAGGTGGTTTAAGTTGCCATGTCAAGCAGAGACTATACTGGTGCCAGTTTTTTCTTTTAAATTTTTGAGTGAATTTCTTAAAACAACTCTCACTTTATTCCCATGCTCGTCAAATCTGTAAATTTTATAGTGAAAATGGGAATTTAGTTGATTTTGCATCCATTTTATTGTACAATTACGTTGTTGCCATGTTAACTGAACTGCTGGTTGATTCTTTACTTGTCTTTAGTTTGTAGACACTTTTGCGTTCTGTACTGCATTAAAATGTGTTCTTACTGATGGTTTTGTAAACTATCTATCTAGGAACTGTAGAGAACCACCATTTTAACCGCATGTCTTGTGCTTGCTAATGTGTCTAATGTCTTATTTTTACATCTGTTGACATTAGAGTAAGTTTTTTACACGTCTACTGAGGGAGTTTATGTAGTTGTACAGTAAGTTTCTTTCATACCACAGAAGATGCTATCTGAAGATTTATGTAGTTAAAATATCTGTTTGATTTTTGTTTCAAAAAGTTTAATTAAATCACACACTGCTTTCGCTCAGAGTGAATGCTGCGGTCAATCCTATTGCACTCGTCGATGACGAATGTGCTTAGGCTCGTTATTTTCTCACAGTTACTTCCTTGAATTCTGAAGTGATGTTGTTGAAGGAGAAGCATGTAATATGTCAAGTGTCTCGTCAATGGCGGAAGACAAACAGATGCATATGCTTTTCACAATGGATGGATTTGATAGTAGAAACCCTCGAGTTCAAATTAGGTGCCCTCATTTTCGTTGTTCTGTGTCTTGATGTATGGTAGAGATCAAATAGCAGGCGTTGGTGGATGTTTGAGTTTTAAGGTCTACGACATATGGCTTTAATTCGTTAGGTGATTAGGTGAATAGCCTCGTGTCCGCGCAGTCAAGCGCGGTTGAATTATTATTATTATTATTTTTTTATGTAAAGGTCTTACAAATATTTTTTTAAATTAAATGTTCAAACTTAAGTTATAGACGTAAATAAATGAATAAATTGATTTTATTTTAAGGTAAAAAAAAAATGATAGCAGATATAAAAAGAAAAATGATTATTATAACTTGGGAAAAAATTATTTTTTCAAAAGATAATAAATGATGTATTTCAATTTACAATGAAATGGGTTTAAAAAAAAATATAAAATTAATCTAGGTC
>Ga0325411_1002851_pt1 | contig 19506 bp, 17 predicted proteins | sample PopdelMetagenome_13_FD_206181 | JGI IMG/M metagenome (GOLD analysis project Ga0325411, IMG submission 206181) | Populus deltoides microbial communities from Bellville, Georgia, United States - Xylem-PdIQD-R4 | ecosystem: Host-associated > Plants > Phyllosphere > Stem > Wood/Secondary xylem...
TACCACTAGACCAAATGCCCAATAGCCGAGGCTGATTTTCTAATTTTCTTTGCATGAAGTTTCTGATAAATTTGAAGTGAATTCTTTTCTTGTGGTTCAACAGTTTCTGGTCTCTTGGATTTGAATGAAGTTTCTTATGTCATTTGGTATGTTAAAGAGTGAATAACTTCTAAAAGTTGTTTTTCACTCTTTGGATCAATTGGAACTTGTGTATACAGAGGGTAATGGTACTGAATGTTTGAATCTAGAATGCTTGATGCAGGAATCCTTTTAGCTTGTCCACCTTGTTTTCAATCTCTAATGTTTACTTAAAAAAAAAAAATTTCTTTGCCATGGAATCTTGTCAGAAATTAATATTTTGGAATATATCAGAATCTCATATCACAGCTTTCTGGTTGGATATTCCGCTCAGAATATTAAAACTGTGGTAGTCATTTGGAAACGATCAAATTGATAAAAAAGACAGATTTGGGGCATTCCGAGAATCGAACTCGGGACCTCTTGCACCCAAAGCAAGAATCATACCACTAGACCAAATGCCCTTGTGATGCGCTTCTTTCCTCTAAATTATAATCAACATCTTTTCCCTGCAGCTACTCCTTTTACTTCTAAGTGAATTAGAAACATTATATTGGTTGAATCTTTAAACATTTTATGTTGTGCTTTGGTGAGTTCTTAGTTAGGATGGGGTGCAAAACTTAAAAATGCATTTGTGTTTGTTGAGATCTGTATTTATGTAATCACTTCAAGCCACATTCCCAACCTCTTAGATTTTATGTTGTGTTAGCTTCTTTAGACCAGACCTTGTTCTTTTTTTTACTCCTAATTGGAACAATCAAAGGCTAGGATTAATATTTAAGTGTCCATATATGTTCATTTCATTAATGATAAATATATTGACTGCCTCAGAATCTCAGATGACCCTAATTCGCTCCAACTTTTGAGTCTTCAAGTCTTCCCCATTTCCTTGTGCCCAAGCTAGTTTCTCAGAAAGGACGCATTGTATTTTAACCCAAAGGATGCCGGCATGGCTTCACAATATTCATACTTCACAACATTTTGAGATCCTCGCTTGCAAATATTTCAACATTGTAAACTCTGCGTCTGAAATCTATATGTAGCAGAATCTTGCAGAAGGATTTCGTGATGATATAATTAGATTAAGGGGGAAATCATCTAGTTGGCCATGCTCACTATCCATTCCAAAGGCAATCATCAGATGATGCAATGATCAATCGGACTTTGCAAACCATGTAGCTCACTGTTTGCAGGTTCTTTTTTCAAGTGCTGCTCTGATATATCGAGATACAGATGGTAACTCTATTATTGAGTCTTACACAAGGTACATTCCTCTTGGAATCTGATGCTACACGGCTTGTGTTGGGTCTGTACGAATGGAATGAAGTTTTTAAAGCGACTTGCATGCAAATGACTTCCAAAGTTATTTATTACATTTGATTAATTGGTGCTTATGTCTACTTGTGTTAATAATAATGGATACATTATTTAATTTATCATGCTTGATGCAGGAATCTTTCTAGCCTGTCCAACTTGGTATAAGCATCTGCTAATCTATTTTTCACGTTGGCATGGCTAATATGTCTGAATATAAAAATGTTATATCGTAGTTTTCTTCGTTTGAGCCCTGGCTGGATATTCTGCTCAGCATGTTACGTTAAAAATGTTATTATAGAAGATGGGAAATCATATGCATTCTATAGAATGGTAAAGAAAATCATATGTTACTCGGGACCTCTCGCACCCAAAGCGAGAATCATGCCACTAGACCAAATGCCCAGCTAGTGATATTTATCACGTGATCATGTTTGTAATAAAACAAGTGCAGCTACAAGTTGGAGGTAATAATTGGCAATTATTTTAAAATTAACCTGAAAAATAATATGTTGGTTCTTAATCTAAAAATATGTATTAAACTGGAGGCATTACAAGAATGTAACTCAGGAACTCTTACATCAAAAGCGAGAATCATACCACCAGATCAAATCCTAATTTTCTGAGTTCTCAAAACCACAAGCAAATGAAGCTGGGCATTCCGAGAATCGAACTCGGGACCTCTCGCACCCATCTGTTTATGTTTCCATTTGTCTTCTAACTATTCTTTTACATACTTAGATTAAGGCTTCACTATGATATGTTACTATATGAAATTGAATGGAGTTTCTCATTGAGATGAGTTTTTGTTGATGCTAGCGAGGGATGCAGAGCCTGCACGTTGGACGTGAGTTTTTGTGTTGTAGTTTTTTTTTAATGATGGTATCTTCGAACTAATTTCTGGACATCAAAACCAGGAGTTGGGCCTTAAGGAGGCCATCCTCACCTACAGTGGTGTATTCAAGAGAAATTTTGATAACATGGGTAACACATCCATTTACCTTGATCCACTGCAGTGTTTTCGTTCTCTAATGTGGTTCGTCTTTGTGCTAATGCCACTACTAAACGGCTCTTATTTTACCAGATGAATGAGACCAGACACAGATATGATCCTTGCTTGGTCGTCCTGATTGCAGCACCATGTGAAGATGTATGCTCATCAATTCATTGGGAAGAGTTCTGTTGCGAAAACAAGATAGCAGGACATTGCGATATTTTCATGTTAGTTTAGCGGCAGCTTTCATTGGCTAAATACTGTAATCTGAGCTCGCAGGCAAAGCAAGAATTATACTTCCAGACCAAAATCCCAATTCGTAAATATTTATCATGAATTTTTTTATCAACTTGGTTGCCTTAATTTTTTGCCTGTAGGCCTTTATGCCGTTATTCCCTCTTGAAGTAGAGAATATGGCTGGTGGGATGTGATAGAGTGCAAAAGCTAAAATGGAGCAGAAAATTGATTGTGTGCTTTCATGCTATAAATGGCAATTACCCCGCATTAAGTTTTTGCATGGCTTAATTATCATTAATCTATTCGCATAAAAAAAATTAGAAAAAAGAAAAGACCACAGAGCCATATTATCGTGTCTACTTCGTTAGCCGAGGAGGATCTCACTTAACGGGGGCGTTCCGAGAATCGAACTCGGGACCTCTCGCACCCAAAGCGAGAATCATACCACTAGACCAAACGCCCACTATTGTGTCAGGAGCAGGACCTCAAGTATTTACTGTATAAACAAACCAAGTGATAGGAAATTCCAACTAGGTGTCATTTCAGAACTTGACTTAACTATAGAGAGGCATCTCCAGGTAAAATGCCTACCACTGACATAAAGATGTCGTTTGGCCATATTATAAAATATAAATGTAGACGGGAAGATGTAATATTCACATCAGCTTGCTTGTGCCTGTGTTTTGAGCTTTAGCCGGAACATTTGAGATGTGAACAGATGACCTGAGAGTGCACTAGATGATGTGGTATGATAAACCACATTTTCCGACAATACTCAGATTTTATTGAAAAGTCTTGTCATTAATTATGCTGGAGTGTGGCCGAAGACAATTTTACATGAATCCAGTAGCTCACTGGTCACTAGTTATATGCAGCATCATTAAAAAAAACTTCGATTGATGCCTAATATTAAAAAGATTATCCATCTAGTGAATCACTAATTATAACTCATGGAAAAAGTAATCAAACGATCCTTAAAATATGAAAACGAAAGAGAAAGTAACAAGGCGCCCCATCTACCAGCTTCATGATGATATTCTAGTTTTAGACCCACCACCTTTGTGAAAAGATTAGCTCATCCTGTTCTGTTTCGATCTACCTAGTAAATCATCTTTATATCGAATAATAGCTTCTTCTTCTTTTTCTCCGATAATAAATTGCCTCATTAACCAACTTCTACCATCCTGTTGTTATTTATCATGTATGTTGTATTTTCTAGGATTCCCATTACTATCTCGAGATGGCGGAAATAAAAGGAATGATTCTGTGAACCTCGTGTTTTGAAAGTATAAAATTCATTTTAAAATATGAATTCAAACACATTTCTCTCGTTTCTATTAGCGTTAACCAAACGAAAACTAGATGTAGCAATCAAAATCAAGATATGAGGATTCTTTCTAAAACTAAAACTAGATGAGATGAGATCTTTAATAAATCTTGGAGCTAAAAGCTAGAACTGGACCTCCAAAGAGTAAAGAAAGAAAATAGAATGATTACATCTGATAAGAAATTGCTTAGAAATCGGACAAATGATAGCTAAGTGGCCAGACCATTCCTATCAATCATGTACAAATTTGCTTTCATGTCACTCTCAATTCACTGCAACCCTTTGATTGCTTTTAATCTCCTTCGAAGTCATCAGCTACGCTTCCTTGTCCTCGCTATAATAATCGAGCCAAAGACAGAAAACAGACGAGAAATATCACAACTGGTGCACAAGTGTTTAGGTTTCTAGCTCCCCATTTTGCTCTTCTTCTTCTTCTTCTTCTTCAAGGGAGAACAAGGATATGGCAGCCTTTGCAGGAACTCAACAAAAATGTATGGCTTGTGACAAGACTGTGTATCTTGTCGATAAGTTAACTGCTGATAACAGGGTTTTTCATAAGGCCTGCTTTAGATGCCACCATTGCAGGGGTACCCTCAAGGTAACATAATATCTTTTTTCATGTTTAATTTTCTTGATCATTTTGTTTTTGACCACGTTTTATGCATCTTCTTTGAACTGTGATGTCTCAGGAAAACATTCTTCTTTTCAGAATTGTCTTTTTCATATTGTTTGCCAAAACTACTTTTTCCATCACGTTTCCTTCTGATCAGATCCAACAATACTCTTCTTTGTATCAATCTAGTTCCAAATTCTCAAGATTTCAATGCTTGTTAAAACTTTTTTTTTAGCCAATTAATTACTCATTAAATTTCTTGATGAGCACTCGTTGACATTCTGTTTTATGTTTTGCAGTTAAGCAACTACTGTTCTTTTGAAGGGGTTCTGTACTGCAGACCTCACTATGACCAACTCTTTAAGAGAACTGGCAGTCTAGACAAGAGTTTTGAAGGTAAAAGCACAATCAAGCCATTATCAAAATTTACACGCTTCAAATCTTCTTAATATCACCAATAGCTAGTTAAAATATTCCAACTTAAATTCAATTTGCCCTGTCACTTTCTATAACTAATTTCTGTCAGGAACGCCGAAGATTGTGAAACCAGAAAAACCTGTTGATAATGAGGTAATCTCAAGATTGGAAATGAAAGTATGTTGTTTCATGCTATTTATTTTATTCAATTGCTATCCACTAATTAAGTACCCTGAACTTGATGTGTCTCATAGAACGCCAGCAAAGTTTCGAATTTGTTTGCTGGCACCAGAGAAAAATGTGTAGGCTGCGACAAGACTGTCTATCCGATCGAGAAGGTAAGAGCCGGTGACTTTAGTTATAGAATCAGAGGACCATCCTCTTAAAAATGACCAACATTTTCTGAAGAGTGGTCTTTGATATTCTTACAGGTTACGGTAAATGGGACTCCATACCACAGGAGCTGTTTTAAGTGTACCCATGGAGGTTGTACTATAAGCCCATCTAACTACATTGCACATGAGGGAAAACTCTACTGCAAGCATCACCATATCCAACTTTTCAAGGAGAAGGGAAACTACAGTCAGCTTGAGAATGAACGTGAGAAAAATCCAGTCGTCAGCATCACTGCTGTAGAAATTGCTGCTGAATCATAATCAACTAAACACTACTTGTCACAATCTTAAGATATTGCTTTTCATGTCCTTCCTACCATACATGGCAGTTCAGTTTCTTCATGGTTTTTCTTCTCTTCTGTATGTCAAGGATTGGTTTTCACTTGTAAGGTGAGATGTGTTGGTTTCTTATGGCTGTAATTTTGTGGGGACTATGATGTATCGTTGAATTTTCTGCCAAGATTAAGTAACCTAAGATACTTCGTGGCACAGTTTGTATCCTCTGTTTCCTCAAAATATGTAAAGATTGTGGTGTCCTGAACAATTATCACCGTGTTCTATTTAGCTGTGAACAATTCAGCAGGAAAAAAGTTGCGTCAACCTAGGAAGAAACTGCACTCTGGCATTTTCAGAAAAGGAAGGATACGGTCCCACCCTACCGTAAAACGGTTTGAAGCACAAACATTCATTCAAGATAGATAATGAATTCCACGCATAATGAGGCATGTTCATACTTATAACTTCTTCATTCCATAGCAGCGTCCACCATGTGGCATGTACAGAGCACAAAAATTTCCAGTGGGTTGTTTAAAGCCAACAGAAAATGCATCCTCTAATCGCTTAACAGAAACATTGACGATTAAAATACAGCGGGCAATACTGAAAGGAAACATACACAAAACCTAAGAAACTTTGTTGTTGAAATAAAATTATAACCCAGTGCATATAACTGTATTTTATGGATCTAGCCTAACCATGTATATACAAAGGAATTGAACTCTAGTCCCTCTTACCCCTTTTCTTTCAAAACACCACAAGCACAATAACAGGCTGTACAATGACAAGATAAGCATTGGCTTTCATCGTTCACTCATTGAACTGCTCCAGATTTCGCACTGCACAAATTTTCTTTTCTTCCCTCTTTGCAGAAAAGCCCATTTAGTATGACCTCAACCCAATAGAGTATTGTGTGTACCGCACAGACCACATTAAATAAACTTCCATCTCAGGAACCCTTTATGGTTTTATTGTCCTTTAGTATCTGACCTGCAAGTATCAGAAGCTCCACCATTTCAAAACCTGCAGCAGAAACAGGATCTATCTTCTCACTACTGTGTTCCCCATAAATATCAGTTAGCTTGTTGTGGAAACTTTCACCAATTGATGCATCATCTGCCTCGGCAGACCAACTAATGGGTAAGGAGCTTCCAAGGGCAGTCTTCACAAGTCTAGCCTCGGAAATGATATCATCAAGAGCTACTGGCAGGCCACTAACTGTACCTTCACGAGTATCTGACTCTTTGACCTATAAATTATGTAATAGCATTACATAAAACCTATTAGTTTCAAACTAAGAACCGACTGTCTGATCAAACATAATGCACAATAACTTCTATGTAGCAGGTGATAAAATCAGCATCATATTAAATGTTATTATGATATTGTTTGACCTTAAAAAAAAGGGAAAAGCAAAATTTCAACTGTACCACCATTCCAAACAGTAATTATATAATTGTAGCATCCTAAAAAGCTGATCCAGTGCTGAGCCAAAAATGAAGCATATCCATGCTTGAAGAAAGGATCGTGTACATATGATGAAGAAAAAATTACCTGTAGAAGTGCAAGGCGTAGTCTGTGAATTGCAGAAATTAGATGATCCATGCTTTCCATGCTTTCCTTGAGAGTGGCATTTTCAATCTTCATTCTGAGACATAAAGTATAAACATCCATTTCATTAACAGTTACTTCATAAGAGAAGGGTTCTTTGTGTGTGCGTGGGTGGGTGTTTGGGTGTTGGAGAAGGGATGCAGCCCAGGCAGTCTTTGTAGATGTAATTTACTGAAAAATGTCAGAGGGTGTGGTCTGACATGCAGGCACCACCAATCAAGTGTTCAGTTGTGGAATTCAACCAGGTTTTACTAACCTCGCAAAATCCATGTCATTTGACCTTTTCCCAGAGAAACTCCCTGCACCACTCGTGGAAGCTTGAGCTTCATTTCCACTATCCAGCATGCCCATCCAACGTCTTAGATATGTCCTCTTCAGCAGATTTCTTATCCTTCCATCTCTTTCGTGATTAGAAAGTCTTCTCTCCCCATTGTCACACAAAAAATCTTGTTTTATCTCACTGCCGACTTTCCTGCACAATATGTTATGTTACATTCATTCAGGTAGTTTTAGCCATCAGATCAAAGTGTGCATCTGTTAGCAAGGGAAAAGAATTCATGTGTACCTCAATACTTATTTTTAACAAGATGATTACTTTAAGGGCATATCAAAAGAAATCCAAGTCGAATAAAAACAAGGTAGATCAACTAGAGAAGTGAATGGAGAAAACTACTGCAGTCAAGGAGTGAACATCAATGTGAAGGAAAGTTCAACATGCTGTGTGAAAACAGAATTGCAGACCTTTGATTTCGATCTGGAATAACCTCTAGGGGAGCTTTATCAAAATTCACAATAATATGTAGTATTGCTCATCAATAACCTGTGTATCTTATTTGATAAAGTATTTTAACTTGATCTAGACTCATACTTCAAATACATATTTACTTAATGCTAGACTAGCAAATGCCTCAAAAAAAAATTATAAAAAAAAAAAATCATGCTGCATAGCTTTGGGAGAATTCCCAGCAGATAACAAAAGAAGTATAAAGAAACATTGATTTTAACAAAGCATATACTACAATGTATACTTTAGGAAAAGAAGAGATCATACTCTTGTAGTTGTTGATATTCAAGCTTTAACTGCGCCAACTCCATAAGAACTTTAACTTTTTCATTGGTGACCTAAACCATCACAACATTTGTGCACTCATTGTGAGGTTAAAGAAGGATATAAATATTTTTACTTAGATAAATGCGCATCAAACTTCATATTAGAAGATATTCAGACTCGGTGAGGAGAGTACTCCATGGAAAACATACCAAGGAGAAAGATGTTCCATTCTGCCTAATAACATTTTCATAATGTTTCCTTCGTGTATGATAAGATAATCACTGTAGCGAAGTAGTGAGGCATAACTCTATAACTCCATTTAGAAATTTGCAAAGATATTGCTGAGTTACTTATAATACTCAGGTAAAAGAGAAACCAACATGAAAAACTTGCAAGTAACAAAAATTCCATGGGAATTACTTGTAGTAAGTTTCTTTGAAGCTCCTCTGTCTTTTTCTGAAGAGCCATGCAGACATTTCTCTCCAGTAAATGCCTTTCTTCCTGCTGAGATAAAAGCAATAGTGCTGAAACCTGAGAAAGAAACAAAAAAAGAGCAGAAAGAGTATAATTATCTCAAATCAGCTGCACCACTTAAACATACAGCTGGCCAAAATAAATAGAGCATAAAGAGAGAGAAAGTAAAATTATAAAACATGAAATAAATCTCAGACCTTTTCTTGCAGTGCCTGTGCAAGGCCTTCAGACAAGTTGCCTTCTTTATCAGCCACAATATCTGGTGAGCCTTCGTCATTTCTCTACAGCAGGTGATGAACATAAAAATAAATAAATAAACACGACAGAAATAGTAGAACAAAAATTATGTTTGACCTTCTGATTCTGTTGAAGCATTTTCCTTAATGCTTTAAAATTTCCACATTAGTAAAAAGACAAGAAGAATAATCAAATCAGACCAAAACAGAAAACAGAGTTAAGGGCTTGTTAGTAGAACAAAGTAGGGGTTAGCTGAGTTGGTACGCAAGAGGTGGCAACCAGGAAGAACAATTCTACTAGGCAACTATCACTTTCTTGATCTATTGAAATACCATAAACCTAATTTTACACAAACACCTATACATTTCTCTCCATGCTCAGTGTGATGGAGGTTAACACTAAAAAACTAGGAGAGGTTGAGTTGACATCCTTTCTGCTGTGTTAAGTGGGTACTAAAAAAACTATTCGATGGTTAAAAAAAAAACAAAGCATTGGTAATCTCTTGTCTATAAACAAAACTCTCACTACAAAAAGAATGAAGCAGATCTCAAGGAAGTTTAATCGCAATTGACCCATTTTTCTTCCCACGGTCAATAGGAAATTTTGGAATTGGATCATGTATTGAATTGAGGAAGATTAATGGAGGCTAGGTCAGCTTCCTTAGTTTCTATTTGCTAACTTCTCCCCATGCCAATGTTTTATACTTACGAGGCACATTTTGTTACGCCAAATCCTGCGGTCGCAGCATTCCCTGAGCAGGATTGTGCCTATAATAGGAGTACAGGACCATTGTCTGACAGTTACAGAGACTATCATGCTAAGATATATTAACACCATTCCAAATTCTATTTACACTCACCACATAATATCTTCCCATAGACTCCAATATTAGCAAAGTAATAGAGAATAATATTTTACAGCTGGCAGACTAATGTATTAATCAAGAATTATTTGATGACTCTTCCCCCCTGCTTATTTTGCCCACTGTCACCTCTAGCTGGCTAGTGGCTTATTTAGGCCCCAGGCTGTAGGGTCAAGACACCAATAAGGAACCACTTCCTTTGGCAAGTACACAGGAAATGATTATACGCTAGCCTTAAGAATCTACTTGTGATGGTGAAGCAAATTGTTACCATGTGCACTACAGATAAAGAGACAGAAGACAAAGTACAAAGATAGTGATTGACCTACCTTGGATGCTAAGGCAGAATCAGCATCAGTACTCGTATGCAAATCTCCAAATTTATTTTCTTTAAGTTTTACAACTCTACAGAGCTCCAAATTCTGTTCTCTGGTCACATCAAATTGCTTGATCTTTTCTTCTGCCATATCAATGATCGATTTGAGATAGGATCTTTCCTCACCAAGTAAGCTTGTGATTTGATCTCTATGCTGAGAATGGTAATGGCGTAATTCTTCTATGCCAGTTGTAACCATTTTGTTCCAAAGAACCTGCAGGAAAGTCAACAATTTCATTGATTAGCAAAGGGATTTGGGGATCAAATTTAAAGCTCAAAAATCAAGGCATTAGTCTCCGCACTTGCTTCATTTCAAGTTCACGAACTTTCTTCTTTAAGTGATTTTCAATTTCCAAACCCTATAATCCACAACAAAATCTGTATTAAGCAAATATACAGCATAATAATACAATTACAACCTAGATAAAGCAGAAATTAACCAGATAAATTCATACCACTTGTAATTTGCTTTGAAGCTTTTCCAGAGAGTTCCTCAGTGCCTCCACCTCTTCTTCTAATGCACTCTGTCTGATGAGAAGTTATTCAAGTTGCATACAGAAAATATGAAGCAACTCTAGAGACAACTAAAATTCTTGTAGAAGCTGATGTAATTTCATGCTCTTTGTGGATCTAGGAAATGAATTAGACATTGTCAATTTCTTCACCCATCATTACTTGCTTATGGATCTGGTAACATTCTTTAAATTACATGGTTGATGCAGTGAATGTGAAAGAAACAGGTAAAGGCTAGATACTATGATAAAACAAGTATTTATTAAATTCAGGCTTCTAAAATAGTGACAGAACGATCCTATACATGGTGCACCATATGATGAGCACCAATGCTGATATGATGGGTACTCAAGGAACAAGCAAAAACAAAGGTCATGAGAACTTACAATGTATTTAGAAGTGGAATCATCATTATAACTCCACATTTCTTCTGAGTCGTGTAACAGACACGCACATTTATCATCCCAACTTGTATCCTCAAATCCCTCGAGAGAATACTGCCTGATCTCATAAAATTTGTTGACAACCTGTAAATGAAAGGTAAATAAGGACTACATGATGCGTCCTAAACTTCAAAAGTACAATGAAATCTGAAGTTCACTGCACAGACATTTTCCACGTTTCAACCAGGCACAAAAGACTATTACCATTACCATGTAATCTATATGCCGGATGTGTAAGTGTTTCAACTTTCAAGTACACTCTTGCTATTACCTAAGAACATGAAACAATTACCTTCTTGAAAGTCTCAATCTGCTCTTCTTGCTTTACTAGATCACTCTCCAGTGCATCATTTAGTCTCTTCTGTTCAAGAACATCTGAATTAAGCACTTCTAACCTGCATAAACAATTCTTTAAATATTCGATCATAAAAAGGTATTCATTCAACCAGCATCTCAATGATGCATCACATAATTACAAACCATAAAATCCCTTTGAGAACACAAATGGAAAAGCCACACATGATAAAGGATAGCTAAATTCACAAATGAACAGTTATGAAATCTAGACATGCAATGCCACTAACCTTTTCCAATGATCGGGAAGATTTTGAAAGGAACAGAACATCACCATAAACTATTTATAGCATTCTTCCATATAATATTAATAGCAAAATGATACTGTTCAGATAGAATATTTAAATACACCGCAAGAGGTGTAACATTCAAAAGACTAACAAGATTTGCATCATAATCTCCATGTTACATAATGCAACAAAATAAGCAGTCAGTGGAGAATAACCTTTTACTTTTGTGACTTTGAACACAATATTAATACCGAAAACAGAGTATAAACATAACAAGTACCTCTGCTGAATTTCATTAAATTTCTGGGACATGGATTCCTCCTTCTCCTTTGCTTTTTCAGCCTGCCATCAATCATTAAGGAAATTATAAACCTTAAGAATATACATTCAGGAATATACTTATGAACTTATGAAAGGTTATGGGTAAGAAACCAAAGTCAAGCATCTAATCAACAAATTTCAAAAAGACTTTTTCAGAACCTCCATTATCGAAGTATCACGCTCAGCAAAAGCAGCAGCTACACAACCTTGGAAAAACTTAACCTGCTTCTCTGCCTCCATGTTCTGGAGAAAGAAAATGAAACAAGAAGTCAAGATTAATAATGAAAGAAAAATTACATCCACCACAAAAAAAAAAAATATATTAAATATTTTGAAAACGAAAACAATAAAGGCGATAGAAGCATTTCTCAAACATCATAGCTAGCAAATACTGCTAATCCTGTCACCATCGCCAATTGCTTGTAGGTGAAACTTAAGTCATAACTTTGTAATCACCAAATTAGCATCTCCTCCAAATGTAAATACGGTAGTTGATCAAGCTAGGTCCTCAATAAAAGCTAACACAAGAAATGACAATTGAAAGACAAAAAATCTTGAATGGAAAATATATGAACCTTTTGTTTGATGAGAAGTTGCTTCTTATGATGCCTAAGTATTATCTATTCTCTCCTGTTGGTTTATGCTGTCATTTGGTTGTTGTTGAATTCATAATTCCCTCTAGTAGATCTTTGATAAAAATACTCACAAGAAAAGAATGATTGATGCCACATACAAGCACACACCGGAATAAACATGTGCAGAGAGAGTGAGAGACCAACCTTTGCAGCCTCTGCTTGGTGTAGTTCGGCCAATTGGGTCTGAAGACAACATAGTAAACATGTAAGCTCTATCACCAAAGGCATCGAAATGCAACAAAACAGCTAATAAATACAAAAGTTTTCTCACTTTAATTCGGTAAGCCTCAGAAAGCTCCTCTTGAAGATTAAGATTATCTCTTGTGCAAGCAGCCAACTGCTTTTTCAACTTCTCAATCTCCTGGACCAATCCAGCTGTCCTAATAGAGCATTGTTTTAATAGTACAATCCTTATGTTTCCTTTCACTAGTAGCAACCCCGTAGAATAATAAAATGGGAAAATCCTGATCCTATACACAGAAAAATATAGATAAATAAATAAATATACCTCTGGAAATGCATTCGAGTAGCAGCAGCAAGGTAACCAGGTCCAGCTTGCTGCATACACAATTGTTCTATATCTTTGTGCAACTCATCACGCTCTACAAGACAATACACTTCAATCACGTTATGGGGAAGGAAGAAAAAAAAAAGAGGCTACAAGCAAAATGGGTATCTTTAATCATTCAATAAAGCGCTGTATTTTAGACTCGGTTTGGTTTCCACGTCCAAGAATAGAACACAGATATGAATTCTCGAATTGGCCTTTAAATAATTTAACAAAGAACTCTAAAAGAAAGCAATATAGCGTAAGAGAACAGCATCACTGAAGTTTTAAACAAGAGATAAGGATCATCTGGGTCAGAAAGAAAGAAAGAGATAAAGATATTACCATGTTCCAATTGTTGGATTCGAGCAACCATGGACTCCTTGTCGTTTAAATTTGTATCCATCTCTGTTTGTGAAAGAGAAATGGATTTTACAGCAAAACAAGAATCTAAATTAACTGGAATTATATGGATTTGGTTATTGTATGTGCGCGCGCGCGTGTATGGTAAAGAAGAGAAGGAAGGAGATGTATAATTAACTGCAAAGAAAAGGGAAGAAGAGCTGAACTGAAGGGCAAGACAGGAATATAATAAGTTGTTCATTTGTTTAATCTCCCGTAGCAACAACGTATTATTTGATAATAAAAAAAAAATCATTAAACCAGCTTCGTGTGCTAAGCCATTGATCAAGAGAGAAACCAATCTCTTTCTTTTTTAATTGTTTTAAAAATACATTTATTATATTAATTTGATGCGATAACAATATGATTTGAATTTGATAGTTTTCTTTAATAATAAAGATATTCTCTCAAACATCTTTCACATTAACTTGTTGGATTTAAGGAAACTAAATATGAATCTAAATATGAAAAAAAAAAGAAAAATTCAATTAATCCAAGTCAATATTAGAAGAATCCTGACAGCCAGGTAGTCTTTGGGCCAAACCATAATGATGGTCGTGCTTGTTGTTTATGACAAATTGACAGCATCCTAATCATTACCGTAAAAATTGTAAAGAAACGGTTGAGGTAAAGAAGAAACGAGAAACAAGGAAACATGTACTATACTAGTACGATTTCATTTACTTCTCCATCAATAGAGTTAGGGTTTTTGTTTCACGATTTTTAAGGTAGGGGAAAAAAAACCTTTTTGCCAAGGACAACTGTGCAGGCATTTCAAGTATTATTAGTTACGGATATTATTTGATATTTTGTTCGGTTACTTTTAAAAATATTTTTTATTAAAAAATATTTTAAAATAATATATTTTTTATTTTTTTAAATTTATTTTTAACATTAACATAAAAAATAAAATAATCTGACATTATTAAATATAAAAATATCAGTTCATTTAAAAAAAAAAGAGAGAGAGAAAGAGGAAGGGTATATACAATGATGACTGGACAGTTTAAAACACAATGCCCCAAAGCTACTACACTATTTAATCACATCACTGATCAATTTAATACAAGCATGGAAAGGGCTAAAATATAGAAATAAACATTGTAAATAATCCTGTTATTGCATTTTTCAACCACCCTACGGGTAACAAATATTGACAACAAAGCAGAAACTTGAGGAAATGAAATTGACATGTTCTGATCCAAAATTGTCTACAAGAATGAGCTGCCTATGCAAATCTAACAAACCACAAGGATCCAGCAAAGGTCAATGCAGCAGCATAGATCATCCAAATGGGTCTTCCAATATTTACAGAAAACAATGTCAGCAAACTTGTTTGTGTCTCAGCATCAATCAAACTCAGTGACCTTTTTGAGATTTTCCATCAAGCTCGAACCGTCTGCACATTACAAAGAAACTTCATTCGTGATCTTATAAAGATAAATTCCTAAAGATGCAATGAAGCAAGAGATGCAAATGAAGAATCACATCCTGAAAAAAGATATTCATCATCATGAAGATCCAAGAATTGGTAGCAAACAGGACTTTACTAGTATCTAGTTTACGAGCAATTACATTTTGTTAAGTTGAAGGAAAATGTGGGGGTGAATTTATGATGCATCATTACCCTGATGGACTCCCAGAATAGATCCAAGCTAAAACAACCATTCAAGGAATAAGCAATTCAAAAAAGATTCTGGAAATAACGGGTGAGTGTGGGTTTTATGTTTCAACTTCCAATTTCAAATGCAAATCAGCTAATTATTTTGTTACAAGACAACTGATAAAGGGCTTCTCAAACATTTCAAAACCGATCATTAAGAGAAGATCCAGTGATGAAATTTACCATCTTAGGGGCGGTCCTTCCTTTCAGTGTCTTCATAGCTGCTTCCGCAAATGCTTGTGCTGCCTCTGCATCAGCTTCTGCTGTCTCCGCCTCCCTTGCTGCCTCCTCAGCTACTGCTATAGCAGCTTCTGCCTCCGCAACCGCTCGAGCCGCTACCTCAGCAGCCTGTTCTGCGGTCATAGTCCTCATCTTCCCCAGATCCAAATCAATCTGAGACATTGTAAGTATATTGAAATCATCCCTTTCAATTTTGGGAGAGATCCTCTGTCTTCCTTCAAAGAATAAGGGAGAAACCCTTCTCTCAGCAAATGCTGAAGTAGGTGCAATTCTATACTTCCGTTTAACCTGCAAAAGAGAACGCAGCTTGATGTGATCCCACATTAAGACATCAAAGTACAATTAGCGAGAAAGGAAACCAAAAGAGAGACAAAGTATTTCTTTTTTTAGCTGAAGCAGGATTTATGCAAACTAGACATTCAACTCAGCTTAAAATCTTTTCTCAGACTCCAATTCCAATGGGAAATAAAAATACAATTGAAGAATGAAGATACATACTGTAGCAGGGGACACACATGCTCTCACTGACTTCCTTGTCCCCAAACTTCTGGAAATTAAGACTGTAAAAAATAACCAACAACTAATGCAATCCTCTAAATCTATAGCATCTTCTAGTGTCAAGCTGGCTATCAACAATAGTCAGTCACAATCCAAGTGTCTAAATGCATCACTAAATGTTCAATCGTGATCTGAAAAACAGTATTACTTAAAAGAAATAAAATTGTACATTAGCCATTTCAAATTACCAGCATTTAATATTCTACACCATTTAAATGCAAGCATAGCAATTACAAGTGTCAAATAAGTTACCGTGACACCACAAGTTTGGAGCATAATTACCTTAATCAGTTTACCATTTGCTGCCAGATACTTCAATTTAGCTGATAATATCCTCTTAAAGTCATTTGGTGGCCAATATTGTTCCTGTAATATAAGCCAGGAAGGTCAGCTAACTAAACAAATAAACTTCTTAACATGAAATTATATAAAAGACACAATATATGCTGATAACACAAACGCTTCCTTCATATGATATGGCCCAAAAAAAAGGGAAAGATAAATTTTTAAAATGTCAACGAAAATACTACCTTGCCCAACAAAATGTCATTGGCACCTGTCCCAAAAACTATCCTGCCCAGAATTTTATGTTATTAGCACCTGTCCCAGAGATTATCCTGACTAGAATTTGTTGGCTCAACATATTACCAGTCGTGATAAGTGAATAATTGCAATATAAAAGGGCAGTAGATTTAAAATTTATCTGTATTGCATTATCCAGTAAGGCATGGGCAATCTGGTGTAAGGCATTGCCCTAAAATTATTCTAAAACAGTGGATATATATTCCTCGAAGCAGAAAAGTTATAAAAGGGTAGCAGGTTTTAAATTTATCTGTATTGCATTATCCAGTCAGACATGGGCAGTGGTGTAAAACATTGCCCTAAAATTATTCTAAAACAGTGGATATATACTCCTTGAAGTAGAAAAGTTAAAAAGAGTGACCCCCAATGTTGTTTGGCTTCAGACAAGATACATGATCAAAAGACCTTCTGAAAATATTAAATAATTGTTTGTTTTGTACAAGATAAATAATGAGAGAATTATCAGCCATATGGATTGATCAAATTTGAATGAAATCCAACTTTCAGATCATTGGGCATTAGAAAAAATAAGAAAACACCTTGACCTTCTGTCTAGATTGTCAAAGCTATATTAGAATTGCCAGTTTTGTATTGTCTGTTTTAAAACTTAAATTTGTAGATTTTGTATTTGATTCTTAAATTAGCAGCTGCATTAATGTTAATAAAGGCTTGTGCTACTTTAAGTTGGATCTACTACAACCATTGTAAGAAAAAAAGTTCAATTCTACAGGATTTACAAACGGAGGAGCACCTCTATGTATGAAGCAATTGCGGTCTTATGTGAACCTCCAGGCTCCTTCAAGCTAGTTATTGCCTCCATTATAAGATTATCCAGCCTGGAAAGATGGTTACCGGTTAACAAACGTCAAAAAAAAGATATGTAATATCTAACAGTTACTGATTGTGTTCATATAACCAACCAACAGCCACAAGCACTAAAAAATATTCAAGGTCAGACACTGAATGTGAGCAGTAAGAAAAAATCTCAAGTCTCATACATGCTAAACAAACAGTTAAAATAGCTAGTAAAATGTGATGCAAGAATGATAACTAACAGGTGGCCAATGAATACAAGAGAATGCATGAATTTCATGATAAGTGAATTTCGTGATAAGTGTTTGGTTTCTTTTTTTCTTTTGATTATAAAAAATGTCTAACCTTACAGTAGTTCTCTTCGGATTAACAACTGGCAATCCAGCACTGCTAACTGGAAGAGGCTTGGCATCTGGAATATCTTCATCGCTTTGAACAACAGTGCCAACGGACATAAGGTTCTCATCCTGTCTATGGACATGGTGCACCCTTTTAGGTGCTAACTTAGGCTTCTCTCTCGAGCCATACCCATTTACCATTACACTCATGTTTCTCCATTTGTCCTACCCACAAAAAACAAAGATCAATCACCCTGGATTGCATTATAAAAACATAGAGACAAACTTCCGATCCCACGAATTCACTAAATTGATCGATCAAGTAGCTGAACATCTAAAGCATAGACCATATTCCACAAGCATTAACATCCTCCTCGAAGAAATACTTCAGCGAGCTAACCTTAAGGTCCACATTCGAACGCAGATACAATACACCACTAAATTCCGGATCTTTAAGTATAGTGCGCCATTTTCCAGCTCCATGCTTAATCACTCCAGCTTTTAGCGCTGCTTCTTCTTCTGCCGTCCATTTCTGTTTGGGTGCACCCATCAAGCTTATCAATAAATAAACTCCCCAAACAAACCTGTGATTAACCAGTCCGTTGTATCAGCAAATGCAAGGAAAAAAAGGGAAAAAAAAACCATCAACAGACAAGTCAAAACCCAAAAAAATGATTCAAGAAACCAAACAAGTATCCTCATCGATAATATTTACAGTTACTCCTGACATTTTTGAAGCTCGAAGCATAGTAGATGGTATTTACCCTTTCGGTTCTATCCCTATCTTAAACTAATTGAAAAAAGTCGCATCCAACCGGATAAAAATACTATTGATCTGATCGAAAAATTATATATACATAAAATCAATATCAAGTTTCCATGATCCACCCACAAATCAGGTTCTTCTAGGCTCATTCTTCACTCAATTTCACTTGCCCACAACAATACCGAACACAAATCATCGAATTCTAGAAAAAATATAATTCCCCAAAAAAAACCTAGATTCTCAATTCTTATTGAAAATAGCCACTTAATAGCATCAAAAAAATATAAATGGAAATCGAATTCCGAAAACAGGGAGAAGGTATTGAAAAAATAGAGAATTACCCCAAATTGATTCTGTAATTTAACAAACCCTAACCCTAGAGAAGGGAAATATTATTTGCACAAGAATATGTTTCAAATGACTGAAGTATCCTTTCTAGATGCTAGAGAGTTTTTATTTTCTTTCTTTTTTTTAATTACCTGAAACACTTGGAAAATATGAACGTTGGATCTCATTTATTTTTAAAAAAACTTTTGAAATTTTTTTCTCTTTTAATAAGATTTTTCTACTGTTTCATTAAATAAAATTATAATTAAAATACCAAGCTAAAAGATAAAAAACTAAAATATAAAACATAAAAAAAATATACAGTTATTCTCAAATTCACAGAGATTTTTATTTTGGTATTTACAAATTAATTTTGTTTATTTATTGGTTTCTATATTAGAGAGAAGAAATAAAATCTAGTTAAAAACAACAAGAAGAGAAAAAAGTTATTGATTTTTATTATTATAATAATTAAAATGATCAAATTTTATATGTTATTCGACTGGATAAGT
>Ga0325411_1002854_pt1 | contig 19497 bp, 4 predicted proteins | sample PopdelMetagenome_13_FD_206181 | JGI IMG/M metagenome (GOLD analysis project Ga0325411, IMG submission 206181) | Populus deltoides microbial communities from Bellville, Georgia, United States - Xylem-PdIQD-R4 | ecosystem: Host-associated > Plants > Phyllosphere > Stem > Wood/Secondary xylem...
CTGCTCGCATTATTGTGGGTTGTTGCATGTGTCTGCATGGTCCACGATTTTCAACTCTTTCAAGCATGTGAGAGGAGCAGATTTTGAAGGCATGAGTTTTTGTGCAAGTGCCGCATACAGGGGGGGCATACAGGGGGGGCTGGTTTATTGTGAGAAAGCAAACCCAGCCTCCATCAATTAGTTCTTACTAGCTTTTATACCAGCGCGATGCCGCGGGTTATTTTTTTAATATAAAAAATATTAAAAAAATTAAAATTTAAAAATCTTGGGTATTTTTACAAAGTTATACTTAAGAATTTTGGATTTGACTGCAACGCCTCATCTAAGAGTAATATTTATAATATTAATAATAAAATTAAACTTGCATGATCCAAGTTTAAGTAAGTCTGGCTGTAACACCAGACCCAAGAATACTGGATGTGGGTCTGACTATAAGATCGTGTCATAAAAGTGTGATAATCAAATAGATTAATTAAAAAAAACAAAGAAAAAAATCAACAGGAAGGAAAAAACTAATGAAGAAAAGGAAAAAAAAAACATTGAATTAATTGGGTCAACCTTTTAAACTAGGTTATCCTGTAAAACTTGAGATTTGCGTCATGAAAGTCTGATAACTAAATAGAAAAAAAAAAATGACGGGTTTACTTAGAATTAACTGGGTTAATCCATTAAACCAAGTTAACCCATCAATTTCAGGATACGTGTCATGAAAGTATGAAAGTCTGATAATTAAATAGAAAGAAAATAACTTTAACAAACTAAACTAAATGAAAAAAAATAACTTGTCAAATTAGGTTAACCCATAAAACCCGAGATTCGTATTATAAAAATCTGATAACTAAATAAAAAAAAATTAACATTAACAAACTAAATCAAACAAAAAAATTCATGAAATAAAATAAAAGGAAAAAACAAAAGAAAAAAACAGTTATATAATATAATACAATATAATAATAATTATAATTATAATGAAAAAAAGTGGGGAAAATTTAAAAAAATGAAAAAAAAAGTGGGGAAAGCTAAAGCTAAAGTTAAAGCTAAATTCTCAACCAATTCAATATTGAAAAAATAAATTTAACAAAGATAATTTTAAAAAAAAAACATGTGGGGGAAACACTGTAGTCAAACAAAAACCATGTAAGGGAAACACTGTAGTAATCCATAGTATTTTTTTTTTAAAAAAAAGCTACAAAGCTAATCTCTCAACAAGCTCAATATATATATATATAAAAAAATCGACAAAGTTTATCTAAAAAAAAAGAAGTCAATTTTGGGTAAAAGAAATGAAAAAAAATGCACAAAAAAGGAAACAAAAACGAAAAAAAAAAACACGTGGGGAAAGCTACAGTGTTTTAAAGAAAAAGATAAAAAAAAACTAAATTTCAACCAGCTCAATGGTAAAAAAATAAAATCAACAAAAATAATTCTAAAAAAACAAAACAAAAAAAAGAAAATATGTAAAAATAATTTTGGAAAAAAGAAAAATAAAAATAAAAAAAAACATACGGGGAAAGCTAAAGCTAGATTACCAGCCGGCTCAATATTGAAAAAATAAATTTGATAAAGATAATTTTAAAAAAAAAATATATGGGGAAACACTGCAGCAAAACAAAAACTATGTAAGGGAAACACTGTAGCAATTCAAATTGGTTTTTTTTTTTTAAAAAAACTACAAAGCTAAATTCCCAACCAACTTAATATAAAAAAATAAAATCTACAAAGATTATTTTGAAAAAATAATAATAAAGAAATCATTAAAAAAAAGAAAACATTGTATGAGAATATTATAGCAATCCACAATGTTTTAAAGAAAAAAACTACATAGTCAAATTTTCAACCAGTTTAATATTTAAAAAAATTAGCAAAGATAATTTTGAAACAAAAAATTTTTTAAAAAAAGAAACGAAAAAAAGAAGAAAAATCAATTTTGGGTAAAAAAAAAAGCAAAAAAAAACAAGTAAAAATAAAATAAAAGCAAAAAAAAAAAAATGCTGCTACAGTACATTTTAGAGTATTCTATAATATAATGGTCGTTTTGCATCTTTTTATATATTATTTTGCATGAAAAGATCAGGTTAGTATCCTTCCTTTGACTCGGAAGTTGTTGGAATACGAAAATCGAGTGTTGCTAAAATAAAAAAAAATATATATATATATATATTCTTTTTTATTATATCTGTTGTCCAATAGAATTTTCAAGGAAAAAGCGAGAAGAAAAGATTTCAAGAAAAACGAAGAGGGGGAAGACAAAAGAAAGGCTATGCTCGTAGCCTAGGATGTCTAACAAGAATGAAGAACTAGGGTTCTTGTCTTTTAAGAACCTCCAAATTGGCTTGAAATGATTAAAGGCTCATAATGATAGGTAATCGTCCTTCATTCACTTGAAATTCAGCCATGGCGTCCAGCTGAAATCTCTTCATCGTTGTCTTCAAATGTTTTGGTCGTATGCAGAAATGAATTTCAATTTGGGGAATCTGGTTTTCTGGTATTAGGAAACTGCCAGCCTTAGCCTGTGACGGCACCCTGTCTGCATTTATTGTATGGACGGGTCATTTTCAAACTTTTATGGTGGTGAAGAGCTTCTTTATTTTCTTCACCTTCTTTATTGTCTTCACCTCTCTCTCTCTCTCTCTCTCTCTTCAATCATGAATTAATGTGCCCTAAATAATAATAATTACGTACCTGGCTGGGCTCTACTGGACCGCAGGACACGTATACCATGTTGCCTTTGAGGAATTTTTTTTTTAAATAACACGGTCTGAAGAAAGTTATTAGGGAATAGTTTTAAAAAGTTTTAGGGAAATAGAATAATTTATAAAGAATTGTTATTAGAAATCATGATTGGTGAAAAACTGTTATTTAGAATAATGGTTTAAATAAAAATTATGATTTAGAATCTTGGTTTTAATGTAATCGTTATTTTTAATAGCGGTTTTTTAACCATTGTGATTAAGAATAGCACCTTCATAACAAAATCGTGATTCTAAACCGTGTTTATGATGCATTTATAAACACCTTTTTTTTCTCCATGGCCGTCGCTCCTGAAAGAAAAAAACCCTAGAAACAAAAAAAAACTCAAGAGAAAACACCGTCCAATCCTTTGCCTAAAACACTAGAATCATCTTTCCCTTGTCTCCACAAGTATTTCTACCACTTTTTTTTATTGCAAACCGCCAGCCCAAGCTTCTATGTCTAGCCTCTCTGTCGCCATAACCGGTGGAACTGCCACTTACGCATCACAAAATCAAGGTAAAATACTAGCATTATCTGTTAGTTTGTTGGGTTTAATTATTGAATTGATATATTTTATTTTTTGATTTAATTAGGTATTTATGTTGTGTTTGATAATTAGATAATTTTAGGTTTTGAATGTTGCAATTATGTGTTTTTAATATAATTGATGGGATTTATGGAATCAATCATGCTTGAATTAGAGAAATTAGAGTTTAAATTGATTATTGGGTTACTTTTCATATTTAATTATATTGTTTGAATTGATATAAATTTGATTTTAATTGATGCAATTAAACTAGAGCTTGCGTTAAGTTTTCGTAAAAATTATTGTAATTGTAGATTTTATTCAATTGAGATCATTTTCTTTTTATTTAATATTCAATTCTCATAATTTATTTTTTAATTGTAAAAGTTATTCAATTGATTAGTTGTAAAAATTATCGTAATTGAATTTTTAAAATTAATTATTGTTTTATTGCTATTATTATGGTCTACTTAATAACAATTTGTGCTTGTATTGAATTGTGAGATAATTTGTTTTTGATGAAATGAGTATTTTTATTTTACATAATATATCTTCAAACTTTTTTATGTTGTGTTACGGTGGTACTACTATTCCTGATACGAATATTGTAATATTATAAGTATTTGTTACTTTTTATAGGTTAATTGTCATTTTGATTTTAAAATTGTCTTACATATTATGCATTTCCATACTTAGTTTATATAAGCATGATTTAATATCGTCAATTAACAAATAAACATGTGAACAAGTTGTTTAAAATTTCAAATCATCCATTAACAACTTAAAAAATGCACATAAATAAAAACAATGTTTAAAAAACACATGCATTAATTTGGGATTATAATTAACAAATAAAAATGATGTTAAAATAGCTTATGTTTCAATTATATGTTTGACGTTTGGTAATTTATGGTTTTGTTTGGCCATTTGTTGTGGTGGTTTAGACTTTGTGGTTTTGTTTGGACTTTGATTGTTGTAGTTTAGACTTTATTTTATGTAAAATTTTAGGTTGGGGTGGGCTGTGTTGCTTGACACAACCGTTATTGATAATAGTAGTTGGTTAACAGTTGTAAACACCCGCTATTGTCATTAGCGGTTGTTTAATATAACCGTTATTACCATTAATTGTTGTTAATAAAATCATTTTTTTTTCTAATAACGGTTGAGTAAAAAATATGATATTTCCCAAATACTTTTCTATCTTGTGCTATTTCATAATATTTTTTTTAAACCATGCTAGTTTGATAAAAGGCCCGCCTTTGAGACCCCTCATCAAGCATTCAAGGTAGGAATAATGCTAAAAATTATTGGCAAGATTCAGAACACTGATCATTCTTCGCATGGAAAGGTGTAAATCGCTCATTATATGGATGTCCTTATTGGGATCAAATATTAATATTTTTTAGCACCATTGCATGTAGTGGGTGGGCAAGACCCACCACCTTTAACATATTAATGACATAATCGAGACATAATGTTTAGAGGGACCAATTGGCCTTAGCCGCTATGCATAATCTATAATTCGTAAAACCAATGACTGATGGACAAGTAATCATGTTCTAAAAAACCCAAATAGCTTATGAGCAAAGTATATATGTTGGATAATCGATTAATCTTTTGATTTTAGCATTCTAATCCTTGTTTTTTTTTTCCATGGTGGCCGGTAGTTGGTACATGGTACCTGATAGGCCAAAGTAGCTAGTGGCTGATACCTGTAAAAAATCTCTTTTGATAGATTTAGAGACTCTTAGATACTTAAGTAAATATCATTTTAGAGAAAGAAGACAATGATATTATAGAGAGATATACTGTAAAAATAACTATGCAATAGAGAATGAAGATTGTGAACATGGAGTTTGAAAGATTCATGATGTATTTATAGCTCATGATGTTGGGTTCCTTAATGTCATACATGCAGCGAAAACAATAAAACAAAATTATTCGAGAGTCTCTAGGATTCTGTTAGACAGATCTAAAGTTATTTATGGATTTATTACTTGAAGATCTGATCTTCTTTGGCTTTGAATAAATCTTTAAGGGTTGACTTGTCGCAAACCACAAGTCATCCAACTATCCAGCCTCCAATGGTAATCAACACGAACCACCAGTGAGAAATCTCCTAGATCCCTATTTAGAAGAGATGGATTGCTATGCTTAGAATGTTAGCTCTTTATTATATGACTTATATAGTTTTTCTAACAGACAACAACTAAAAAATAAGAGGCATAACTTACTATTTATAGGGAAATCTGAAAAACCCTATAAATTAGCAAAATATCAATTTGCACCTTGAATAACATTCATATATTAATTTAGGATAATTTTAGAAATTAGCTCATTCAAGTCCTTACTTGATTTTTCTAAATCTAGAAATATGATCCCAATTTAATTTTTAACTAATGGTTCTTAATGTGTTTGACTCATTAGGTTTCTAATATGTTAGCCCAAATATAAATTGTAATTTTAATTAAATAAAATTTAAAAAATTAATTTATGATAAATTCAACAATTTATTAATTTATATTTGAATATCAAATGTATCGTCCAACAACGTGTTATGATCCCCCAAATATTAAAAAATTCATTAGTGATTTGACTTCACCTTTCAGTGACCAGTTTCTCAATGTAATTAATATCTTTACATCAATACTGTTTCAATTTAACATTAAAGCATGAAATATATCTGCTATGTTAAATCATGTTTGTTCTCTATATAATAGTCATTGATCATTTGAATAAAATCTGAAACTCTTCATATTTCATTCCACCTTGGCCAAGGATTTCTTAGTAAATACTATTTGAATTTAGATGTAACATTTTCCCTAATTCATTTAGGGTGATGAATCCTCTCTTGATCACTCAAGTACCCTCATATAGTTCATGTTATATCCAATGTCTGCCCCTTCATTACTTTGGTTAAAATAACATGTAACAAGATCAAAACATATTATTCTCTATATAAGATAACATAGTGATATCAAGTCTAAGGATTACTTATACAACCGTTACATGAGCCTTTTTATAGACATAAATGATTTCTCCATATGAAATTCTCATGCAGGTCAATTAAATATACATGTTTTATGGCAAGCACCTACATATCAGTTTAGGTATCATTTATATCTTAACTTATAAGAACAATTGCTTCCTTTCATATATGAAAGAACACAATATGTATCAATCTGTACAACTCTAATAAATATGCAGTATTTAAAAGAGTATCGACCATGATTATTTTAAGAACAATACTTTGATGTAATAGAAACCCTATAATTATAACAACTTTATAATTTTCTTTGTAAAGAGTTTTTGTCATGTGAACTTTATCTTTACTCTAGATTCATTAATATAATATTATATGAATTAAGGTTAATTTCTCAGAACTATTAAAACACATGTAAAGCCTAAATTTTGCACCTTTGATGAATAACACTTTTAAACTTTTCACTTTAACATGTGAGAGAGATTATTATATTATTTGGTTCTTGAACGAAATGAATTTGACTTATCAAAGATTAACTAGTTTTGTGGCATTATTCGACTTTATTCCAATAGTGCTGATACCTAGGGACAAGTTTCCATCTTGTCACACTCCTATTAGACCTCTTTCGACTTTTCGAGCTCATATCTCAATTTTAATTGTGGGTTGCATGCCCACGTGATCACGAGGTTCACATCAGTTGGTATTAGAGTAAGGCTCTGAGAATAGGTCATAACCTTCTGAAATTTTTGTTTTCCTAATGTTTGTTAAGTTTTTTCAGTGTTTACATTCATCTTATTTTTCTTCTTCTTTGTGTCTGCGACATACTAGTTAAAAAATATAATAAAGTTTTATTTTTTCACTATCTCTAAACATATCAATAGCATAAAAGAAAAAAAAAGAGAGAGAAAAGAAAAGAAAAGATGTTATTCAAAGCATGTTGCAATTCTGCCGCAAAAACACAACTCATAGAGAACCCTAAGCAAATCACCTCATAAATAATTTCTATTTCATTTTCTTCTTGGGGTGAAATCAGTCTATATATTAAATTTAATCTTATTTAGATATTTTTTTCTTGAGATTTCAATTCGGGGTTTAATTTTGTCGTAAACTGATTATACACAGGTTTTAATACCTAGGCATAAGATAAATGACTTATAAACTATGATCTATAGTTTATTAGGTATCAGGATACTACATATTGAATTTCAGGCCATTCCAATTTTGTTAGGTTTGAGTTTCAATTCTAGTGCTTTCAAATTGTGTAACAATTATATTTGCATCAAATTCCAATACATATTTATCTACTATTTAACATAAATTACTAGCTTACAAACACATGTTTTCAATTTTAGTGCATAGGTAGTTGTGTTTCATTGCGGGTTGAATTATTTTTTTAATATATAAAAATAATATTTAAATACTACTAATGTGTTTTAAAATTCAAAAAATAAATAAATCTATAAATCTTGTCTAAGACAACAACAATAACAAATGTATTGAATTTATAAAGAAAAAGTTATCATGATGACCAACACAAAAATAATGCCTGATAAAAAAAAAATAACGAATCTCAATTCTAAAACAACCTAATAGTAAAGGAAAAAAAAAAGATAAAAAATAACCATGTTAACTAAATTTACATGATAATTTTACGATTCTAATCGTGAGGCTATGATAATCTTATATAAAGTAAATAAAAAAAAATTACTCGTTTTATAACTAAATTTTCAACTATTACACAATTTAAAGGGGAATAACATTTTACGTTCTTAGGAGTTGGAACTAGAAAAAATTCAATAAAAAAAAATGTATTTATTTATTACATTTAAAATAATTACAAAAAAGCCAATTATTCTCAAAACACAATCCTGTATAAAATAAATAAATAAAACCCTAGCCCCCTGTATTTTCCATCTTCTTCCCCTCACCCCTCTGCACAGCCACTTGCCCCTGGCCCAGCTCTTCTCACGGCTACAACCATGATTTATTAACAAATAATTCAAAATATACAGTGTGGTCATATGAAACAAAAAGATTAGATTGTTTCTCATTGGGCTGACCTTTTCAACAAAACAAAAAGATTGATTGTGTTCTCGCGACATTGACTTCGATGAGAAGAAAAGCTGTGACTTTTGGTGAAATTTTCGGCGGAGACTGTTTGTGGCTAAAGACTTTTTTTCATCAACCACCCAGGTTTTGATGGGTGGTTGCTGAGTCTACTGATATGAGAGAACCATTATTGTTACAGGTTGTGGGTTTGAAGAAAAAAAGGGTGGTTGACTGAGTATAAAAGTAATTTTTGAGGTGGGAGACTGTGATTTTTTATAGAGAAAGGTGAGAGAGAAGAGAAGGTTAAAGTGTGAAGATGAAAAATATTCGATCTTAGAATATTCAATATAAGCTAACCCACCATGAATGCTCTCACGCTGCATTGCAGGCCAAACCAAAATTCTCCAAATATATATAAAAACAAAAGGATGTTGAGTCGACAATAGCATTTTTAAATAACCAAGAAAAATCTGAGACTTTGATTATTGACTGGACTTGTTTCAATAACCACAATTAATTTAATAATATAATTAAAAATAAGGTAACAACAATAAATAAACTAAACTAAAAAAAAAATAATCAACTAAAAAATAAACACTTGTCAATATTATATAAATACATCCTTTCAATATTCTTAAAAGGTCTCCATGATTTTATTGAATAACAAAATAAGAATTAAATTAGAATGTGATAACACCATAAATATAAAAATGAAAAATAAATAAATTCAAAGCTCAATTGATGCTTGTGATCATGTAATCATGCAACTCACAATCAAAATTGAGATCTTATCCTGAAAAATCAAAATAGGTCTGATAGGAATGTGACATAATAGAAACCTACCCCAAGGCACCAACACTATTGGAATGAAGTAGAATGACGCCTCGAAACCAGTTAATCTTCGATAAGTCAGATTTAGTTCGTTTAGGAACTGAAGAATGCAAGAATTACTTTCACATGTTAAAACTGAAAAATTCAGAAATAATATTTATCAATAGTTGTTGAAATTTTGGTTATATGAGTTTAAATAGTTCTTGAAAAATTAACCCTAATGTATCTACCCTAGTGGGCTGAATTGACCCAGATACAAAACTGACCAAAAAACCCTGAAATCAAAAGCCCATAGCTTGATCTAAACAAGCTTTGAATCCTAGCTGAAAAACAAAGTATTAATTAAGCCCAAACATGAAAAAAAAAATAAAAATAATTAATCTATCATTAAATACCACTAGTCCTTCTTTTCTTGTGTAGCTAGGATGAATAAAGAATCCTTATAAGAAAAGGATTCTGAAACATTAATAAATCCTTGCCACACTTGGAGATTATATTGCAGTTCATTAAAGATCCTTGTGGAACTAGGAAATTTCCAAAACAAGCTCCCACATCCTTGTAGGAAAATGATCCTTGTCAAATAAGAAGTCCACAAGTCAAAAGAAAGTAATAACAAAATTCATACAACTTATTCTGACATATATCGCAAGTTCTTTCCGAACTCTAATTCACCTAAAACCTTACCTTAACATAGACCAATACTTCTAGAATCTTCTGGTAAAGTTTTAACTCGATCCAACAGTTGGATTTGGAGTTTGCTTAATAGCGTAAAACTGGACGGTAACAATTTTTATGCCAAAATCCGAATCTGACCTTGCTTCACAATTTTAAGCCTCTTGTTTAAGCCTTCAAAATTCCTTTATTGCTAACACCTTTCTCCAACAACACTGTATGTAAGTAGTAACTGACAAGAATTTTAGATAAGCACACCGTATTAACCTCTTTCGTACATACTTTTGAATGATAAAATTAATGACTCTCCTTCTTCTTTTATTTTTTTAGCATTGTACCTCCTTTGCCCATGAAGCTTGAAGATCATAGAATAATCTTCTACACTTATCAACTTCTTGTTTTAAAACCCCCAAACTATGGCTTAGTTTTTTGCATCCTTGAGCTAGAATCCTCCTTCGTTCCCTCTTCTTTGCTGAATACATGACACAAATAGAAAAAATAAAAGAAGATGTAAACACAACAAGAATAGAGTTTACGACATGAAGAATAATGATTTAGACTCGAAATTACAAATCTGACTTTTGTTTGGACAGAACTGATTGAAAACAAACAAATGTGAAAAGTGATGAAATTGACTCAAAATAGACCTATTACGGCAAGACAAAACCCGATTTTGGAACCTAAAGAAAATGCTATCCAAATGACCTAAAATTTAATATATAGTATTCGGATACCATGAAAACAACAAACCTCATTTTATAGGTCATTCTATTATGTCTAGGTACCCAAACCCCTTGTATGATTAGTTTGCGGCAGAATTAAACCTTCAATTAAAACCAAAAGAAACCAATATCCAAATAAGCCCAATTAAATAAATGGTGCAATCTCACCCCTAATACATAGAATATGAGGTTTCAATTGATTCTAAGGTGGTTTGTTTATGGTTCATTAAGAGTAGTGTTTCTGCAACGGAATTGAACCTCAAATTAAAACCTCAAGTAAACGATATCAAAATAAGCTCAAATTTTATATATGTTGCAATATCACCCCCAATAGATGGAATATGAAGTGGCAATTTATTTTGAGATGATTTTCTTATAATTCACTAAGAGTGGTGTTTCTGCGGCAGAATTGAATCATCCTTCAAATTTAATCTAATCTCTCTCTCACTCTCTCACTTTTATACATGTTATTGATATGATTAGACATAGAATAAGAAGATGAACAATGCAAACACTAAAAAACTTTAAGGAACACTAAAAAAAATGAAAATAACATAAGAATATGACCTTGCTACAGAGTTTAGCACTAATACCAACTTATGTGAACCTCATGATCATGTGGTCATGCAACCTACAATCAAGATTGAGATCTAATCTTAGAAAGACAAAATAAGTCTAATAGGTGTGTGACACAATGAAAATCTATCCTAAGGCACCAATACTATTGGAATGAAGTAGAATGACGCCACAAAGCCAGTTAATCTTCGATAAGTCAGATTCAATTGGTTCAAGAACTAAGAATGCAAGAATCACTCTTACATGTTAAAACTGAAAAATTCAGAAATAATATTCGGTAATGGTTGCCAAAATTTTGGTCACATGAGTTTAAATAGTTCTTAAAAAATTAATGAGTTAACCCATATACAAAACTGATCAAAAAACCCTAAACTTAATAACTCATAGCCTGATCCAAACAAGCCTTAGATTCTAGCTGAAAAACAAAGTATTAATTAAGCCCAAACATGAAAGAAAGTAATAAAAATAACTAATCTATCATTAAATACCACCAACCCTTCTTTCCTTATGTAGTTAACATGAATAAGGTATCCTTATAAGAAAAAGATTTTGAAATATTAATGAATTCTTGCCACACTTGGAGATTATATTGCAGCTCATTAAAGATTTTTGTGGAACTAGAAATTTTCAAAACAAGCCCCACATCCTTGTAGGAAAATGATCATTGCCAAATAAAAAGTTCACAAGTCAAAAGGAAGTAATAACAACATTCGTACAACCTATTCTTACCTATATCGCAAATCCTTCCCGAATTGCAATTCACCTAAAATCTTACCCTAACATAGACCAATACCTCTGGAAGCTTTTGGTAAAGTTTCAGCTCGATCCAACGGTTGGATTTGGAGTTATACTCAATAATGTAAAACTGGACGGTAAAAACTTTTATGCCAAAATCTGAATCTTAGCTTGCTTCACAAGGCTGAACCGTATCATCAATTCCCAGCAAATCAAATGTTAAATGATAAAATTTAAAAAATAAAAAATAAAAAAAAAAGAAAAAAAAATCCAACTTAAGTTTATCTGAGTTAGCCTGCAAAATCTGCGACTTGGTCATGAGATTGGAATAACATCATAGAAAGAAAATTAAATAAGACTACAAATCTTATATAACTCAATGCTAAAGAGCGAAATTGAAAAAAAATACAATGAAAAAAACCTGAGTCAACCCGGGTTAACTTACTAAGCTCGCGACCCGAGACATGAGATCGAGATAAATCCATAGAAAAAAAAGTAAAAAAAAAACACATGAAGCCCAATCCCCAACCAACCCACTATTAAAAGATAAAACAAAAAAATAATTAAAAAGAATCTAAAAAAACTACAGTCAACTTGGGCTAATCTTTGAAATCTGTGACCAAAGTCATGAGGATGAGAGTAATCCTATAGAAGATAGATAAAAAAAAAAAACATGAAGCCAAATTCTAAATTAACCAAATGTCGAGGGGTGACATTTAAAAAAATTCAATAAAAAAAAATAAAAAACAAAATAAATAGTAATAAAAAAATAAGGACCAAGTTTGATACAAAAATAAAATGAAACCAAATGATGAGGGATGAAATTGAAAAAAAACAATTAAAAAAAGTACAAAAAATATCAATTAAAAGAATGAGGATCTAATTTGATATAAATATTAAATGAAACCAAATACTAAGAGGTGAAATTAAAAAAAAAATAAAAAAATTTTAAAAACAAAATAAATAGCGATCTTGTTTTTGCCACTTGAATCCACCTTACGCACTATTAGAGCGTAGTGGAAAACTTCTACATGCTGCCGTGGATGCACACGTCAACCAAGTTACTCTATTATTTACCCTAGTCCACCATATTTGTTTCAATTTCAATTTTGATCCCTTAACTCTTGATTGTTTTACATAAACATAATTTTATTTTTCTAAACCGGACATCAACCAAGGACTGGAATTTTCCTTCAACATTGAGAGAACCCATATCTAGACATCCAAACCAAACTACTAAGTTAAATCCCAAATAAAACAATGTGAAAGGACTAAATTAGAAGAAAAAAAAAGTTCAGTTACATAAACAAAACAAACTTCCCTTGACCAAGCAAATCAATCACTAATGTTAACAAAAAAAGGACTCGTTATTTGTTTAAGCTTTGAATTCGATCCCCGAAGCTCTAATTCTCATAATTCAATAATTTTATTTTTTTTTATTAAAGTCAGCATCAAATGAGAGAAATAATATTCTCCTCACATTGAGAGGTCCCTATAAAAAGGCATAAAAACAAATCACCATAACTAATCCCAAATCAACATTATATTAAAGAATCAAATTAAAAAAAATTAAAGAATCAAAATGAAAAAATATTTTGAGATCAAAGAAAAAAAATTTCCCTGGAAATCCACAGTAGAATCTCTCACAAGGCACACTGAAACACTAATACCCTTTATTTTTTTTTTAACTATTAGTTAAATAAAAGAGATTTATTATACTTTTGTTTTCTTATATAAACGGTTTTATACAAGAATAGGTAAATTCATTTATTATATTATATTTATTATATTATATAAACGGTTTTTTTGTATAGCTTGATGGCCCCGACACCAAAACATTGATTACCACGTTAGTAGATGAGTTGATGAAAAACGGGACCTATATTTTTCTTTCAATATTACGATAAGATTTTAGTTAAAAACAATGCTTTGTGTGGAAAACAAATATATGTGAAAAAGGAAAATGAGTTTTGATTGAAGAGATACATTTTTTTTTTTTTGCATTTCAAATCTTTAGATTGTTTTGAATTTTTTGAATTGTTTTTATTTTTTATTTAATAAATATACTTCAAATAAGAAATATATGTTTTTTGTGAAAAAAAACACATGAATACAAAAAAAATGTCAACATCTTGCACAGAATAAACGTACAATTTAGATGAAAAGAAGTTCAACCTCACGTTGACTATAGTACATCTAATAATGAAAGTAACATGCACTGCAGTTCGTCGCTCTTGAAGTTGTTTAGGTGAATTTATGTTCCTTATCAGTCCACGCAGCCTGCAAAATTGTTATTTTTATTTATTTATTAATTTTTATAATCAAGACAAACTTCCATGCATGGAGACATGACATGTTCCAGTTTGTGGCAGTCTGTCGTAGGAATTTGAATTCCATAAATCTCGTATATCATCATTCCAGTAGCATGGATATGATTCTTTCAATTTCAGATTATATGCTATCCTTTCATATATATATATATATATATATATATATATAAAGTTTAATTTTTAGCCAACCCTATATAAAAACCAAATACATAAGATAATAATCCAAAGATAGAGGGTGAGACATGTTTATATTTAATATTTTTGGCAAAATATTAGGCTTAGATATATAACATGATTCTAACTTGCTATGAGGCTTAACATTCTTAAATTTAGCTATGCAATGAATCCAAATAGACAGGGTCTGGAGAGCTGCTAGATCTAATATCCTTAAATTTAGCTACACGATAAGCTCAACTACATATGAATCCAGCGAGCTACCAACTTAATATCTTTAGGTTCAGCTATACTCTAAGCCTAGACTGATATAAGTATGGCGAGATATTAAACCCAACATTCTTGGGTTCAAGTAGATGTTAAGTCCAAGTATATATGGGTCTAACAAGTTTCTAAACCCAACAACCTTGGGTTTAACAACACACTGAACCCAAGTAGACATAGGGTCTGGCGAGTTTCCAAACCTAACGTTTTTGGGACCAGCTATGCATTGAGCTCAAGTTCATATAGGGCTAGCGAGTTTTCAAATCTGACATCCTTAAGTTTAGCTATGTGCTGAGTCTAAGTAGATATGAGTTCGACAAGCTACTAGACCCACAGCCCATGAACTTCGTATCGTGCCAAGTTATGGATATGAGCTTGACGACCATTATAAGCCATATAAGAGAGCATTGCCAAAGTCTTGACATTGATTGACCATAGATTCTTTACAATTTCACATCCCTAAACCAATGTTCAAGCTGAACTGACTAACAAAGTCTTGCTTGATGGACTCAAGAAAAAAAAAAATAAAGAAAGCTAAGTTAGAATGGGTAAAATTGCTAAATAAAACCTTATGGGCTTATAAAACAACTCAAAAAACATCTACTATAGAAACTCCATTTCTCCTCACCTATGAAAGTGAGGCCATGATCCTAGCCGAGATTGGGTGTCCAAAATACATGGTAGTTTATTATACCTCAAAAGACAATGAACAAGGCCTTAGAGCCAATCTAGATTTGCTAAAGAAATCTTGACTGACCATAACAGTTAAGAATAAAGTTTATCGGCATAGAACTACCCAGTACTAGAATGCTAGAGTTAAGAATAGAAGATTCAAGTTTGGAGATTTAGTGTTGAGAAAGTCGAGGCAAGCGAGTCCTAAAGTGGTATGGTCCTTCCAAAGCCATAAGAGCGGTAAAGACAAACCCTAATCATCTACAAGATAAGGAAGGGAAGAGTCTCCCTCACGCGTGATACTCTAATCACTTGAAAATGTATCATAGTCAATGAGAAAAAGAGTATAAGTTTATAATATATGAATGACTAATTCAAAATGACAATATGTTTTTATTTTCTCCAAGTGATGCTTAAAGGCTTCTCATTAATTCTCAAAGGGATTGACTTGGTCTATCTAAGGCAATACCCCTTTAAACCATTAAGTGATGAGTCTGAGGCCTCCATGGGGCAATAGTCCCATATATCTTTAAGGGATAAGTTTGAGGTCTCCCTAGATATTTAGCCCCACAATACTTTAATGGATTAACTTGGTCTTTTTAGGGCGAAATCCTCACAAATCTTAAAGGGATGGGTCTGAGGCCTCTCTAAGGAAATATTGTAAACCCTCAGCCTAAAACTGGTAAATCAGTGCTACAAATGATAACTTTTCAACTAAGAAATGATAATCAATAAGGAAAATTGTTGTATATAGGGATAAAAACTTATATAAATTTAACTTAAATTTCAAATAAAATAAAACAATTCAAGTGAACAATGCTTTATGAGGAGGAGAATAATGAATTCCCATCAATTAGTTTTTGTTAATTGTAATATCATTCTCTTGACATTTTTTTATTATTATGAAAAAGATTACGTGAAATGGTTAATTTACTAATTTTATTTTTGCAGATTCTTTTAATCAGACAATGAAATACAACAAGACCTACATGCTTAAGATCATCAAAATTGTCTAGTAAACAGAACATTCATGGGCTATAAGGATAAGAGTTTCTTCGCTTCAATGACCAATCATTTGTTCGCCCTTCCATCTCAATATTAGAAAGTTACTAGTATATTAGGTCGCGCTCTACTGCGGTTTAAATTAATTTTTTTTAAATGCAAAAAACAATTAAGAGCATGAAGAATTTTTTAATAGTGTTATTAAACATGACCAAGTTGGTTAATTTTGAAACTCTCAACTTAACTCTTTGTCTAACTCAAGTTTTTGTTTAAACCGTGTGAGAGCTAGCTCGATTATATTAATTTATTTTATAAGTCCAAATACAACTTTGATGATCGATAAAAACATGACTTAGCTTTTAGAAAAACTTCAAGATTATAATTTTTTTTAAAAATATTGAGATAATAACAAATTAGATCAACCTCGCCTCTCCACGACTCAGGTCATGGACTCTATTAGGTTTAATAATTTTTTTTAATTTGATTATATGATAAAAATAGATGCTCATAAAATTGAGCACCAACCTAAAAATAAACACTTATTTGAGACAATTATCCTTAGAAAGTAAAAAATAAATAAAAATAATGTAATCCATTTCTCAACCAATTCAATATTAAGTGATGAAATAAAAAAAATTAAAACCAATTAAAAGACCAAAAACAGAAAAACCATATCCTATCGATGGGTAAACTCGTTAAACATGTGAATCGGGTAAGCCATGCCAGTATGTCAAACCTGTGAATTGGGTTATGGACTCCATTGGGATTATAATTTGTTTTTTTACTCTATTTTTTATTTAACTATAAGATAAAAAAATAGATGATTGTGAAATTAAAAAACCAACTCAATATTGAGATTTTTTTTTAGATCACGATAACCTCATAAAAGACGAAACGAAACTAATTATGAAACTGAATTTTCAATTAACCCAATATAAGGATGAAAAAAAAATAATTTTAAAAGGTTAAACTTGCCAAATCTGCGAACCAAATTAACCATCCAAACTTGTAAATAGTTCCATCAACTTCATAAAGTTTAATAACATATATTTTTTTTGAAACTATTTTATTTAATTATATGAGAAAAAATAAATGATAAAAAAGTCAAGTTCAATTTAAAAAAAAACACCCTACCAAACTCGTAAACCAGGGCAACCCGGGTTACTCTGACAAATCCGCAAACCATGCTAACCTTATAAAAATGTTAAATAAAGAGAAATAAATTATGAAGCTAAATTCTCAACCATTCCAATATTAAAAGATGAAATCGATAAAAATAAATTTGAAAACAAAATCATAACAAAAATTTAAAAACATAAAGAAAAAAGAAAGAAAGGAAAACACTATAGATTACTATTGTCATTTACAGTGCAAGATGTGTCGGTGAACAATGGTTTATTCACACGCTTTAATTTTTGTTACATTATAAAGTTTAATAACATGAATTTTCTCTAAAACTATTTTTTTTAACCATATAAGATAAATATAGACTACAAAATAAGTCAAGTTCAATTAAAAAAAAAACCCAACTCACCAAACTTGTAAACCAGGGCAGCATGGGTTACCTTAGCAAACTTGTAAACCATGCTAACCCCATATAAAGACAAAATAAAAAGAAGCAAATTATGAAACTAAATTTCCAACAATCTCAATTTCAAAAGATGAAATCAACAAAAATAGATTTGAAAAAAATCATAACAAAAATTCAAAAATTAAAAAAAAAAAAGCAAAACACTGTGAGTGTTCGGTGAAAAGTGATTTCCCCTACATTCTTTAATTTTTGTTACTTCATAAAGTTTAATAACATAGTTTTTATGTAAAACTATTTTTTAACAATATGAGAAAAAAAAGACTATAAAAAAGTCAAATTGAATTAAAAAACACACCAGGGCAACCTAGGTTACCTTGACAAAGCCGCAAATCATGATATCCTCATAGAAAGATAAAATAAAAAAAAACAATTACAAAACTAAATTCTCAACCATCTCAATATTAAAAATAATTTTGAAAACCAAAGCATAACAAAAAAAAACAAAAAAAACTCATGTGTAAAAAACAATTATGGAGAAACATTGTAGCAATCCATAATGTTTTATAAGAAAAGCTACTGTTCTTTCCTGATATCTTTTAGCTTTTTTTTTGTATTTAGAAATACCTCACCACCAGTAGTTTAGTTTCTCCTCTTATTTTCGGGAAAAATCACCAAACATTTTTGATTATATTGGTGGGGATCCATTACTTTTACATGTTTTATTTTTAATTAGAAAGATGGAGGGGCTGAAGATTTACACCGTTACTATACTCTCAAATATCCTCATATAATAAAAATCAACAAAAAAAATCTAATTATTTTAATGTATTTTTAAACAAAAAATACTTTAAAAAATAATCGTTAATACACTTTCAAACACCCTCATATAATATAAGAAAACTAACGGAGAAAAGCATAATGACTTGTTAAATTTTCTTTCCTTTAAGGAAAAATGAAGTTGTTCATGTAAAAATTAACAACTAGACATATCCTTTGGAAGAAATTACAAGTGCATAGCATAGTTGCAGAATAAATAATTACAAGATTTGGAATTTTGGTGATGAGGCTGTGAGTTTTATTATTATTACAAAGAATTACAAGTGCATAGCATATTATTATTATTATTATTATTATTATTATTATTATTATTATTATTATGAATTATTTCTTCTTCTTCTTTCTAATTTATTATCGTTTGATTATTGCAACTTAAAATTGAAAAATAATTAATTCCTATTTTGCTTTCTCAATTCCACTCCCTTGTCCAGGGTTGAATCCACCCTCTTAGCATTTATGTTTTGGTACACAGCTTTATTGCTGAGTTGCAGTACAGTCTGTCGGTCGTAATTTCCATCGACCTCTCCTGCACAACATTTATATATTTTGGTACGAAATACATTTACTTCTCAAAAATAGTTAGGTCAATTCAGGGTTTCTTTTCATCAGTTTGGTTATTTCATTTTATATTTTCTTATCCGAGCAGGAAAAATCTCTACCTCCGCAATATTTATTATTTTAGCATGGCTTAAAATTACATTACAAACAGTGTTTTATAAAATTTTAATTATTATTTTTTTTACATTTTTAAATCATTTAATATATTAATATTGGCGTATTTAATTAAGAAATCACGAATATTATAGTCGTTGTTATAAAATTGTAATCCCAAATTCAAATAAGACAAATGTTTTGGATGT
>Ga0325411_1002856_pt1 | contig 19487 bp, 8 predicted proteins | sample PopdelMetagenome_13_FD_206181 | JGI IMG/M metagenome (GOLD analysis project Ga0325411, IMG submission 206181) | Populus deltoides microbial communities from Bellville, Georgia, United States - Xylem-PdIQD-R4 | ecosystem: Host-associated > Plants > Phyllosphere > Stem > Wood/Secondary xylem...
AATTCATTTAATATTTTTAATTCAATTTTGATCTTCATGGTTTCCAAATACCGTTTCATAATTTATCAAATGTCAATTTTACAAAATCAAACTACAATTGTTAAATGAAAAACAAAAGAACCCAGTAAAAAAAAAAGAATGCGAATAAAAAAAAGTTAGAAGGACCCAATAAAAAAAAGAAAGGATGCAAATGAGAAAAAAAAACTTGAGGCGGTTCATTGCTTATATGATAGTGTTTCTATCCACTTTTTTTTTCTTATTAATAACTAATTCTGCAAAATTAAACTACAATAGTTAAATAAAAAACAAAAAAAATACAACAATAAAAAAAGGACTGAATGAATAAAAAAATTGAAGGACATAATAAAGGAAGAAGGATGCAAATAAAGGGAAAAAAAGTTTAAGATGGTAAAAAAAAGTTTGAATGACCCAATAAAAAAAATGCAAGTGAGAAAAAAAAATTTTGAGGTGATTTAAAAGGTATTTAACCCTAAGTTTTTTAATGCATGGCATAATTCAACTATCCTTGAAATACAAAACCGACGTAGTTTTCTTCAATCTCTTTCCATGTTCCTGAATTGAACTTGAAATCTTCGAACAAAAGCTACAAACAAGCATTAATTAACGGATGGGATTTTTATTATTAATTAGTTGAAGGCAAAAATAGAAGAAATATCTTAAATATAATTTAAAATGTGGTTGGGAAGGAGCTATGGAGGAGCCGCAGGCCCACAAGGAACCCCCCTGCTCCTTATCCAAAGGCAGCCTGTGGCTAGCTGTATTATTTACGTGGTGTCTGGAGATGTTGTGATAGTTTTTTAAAAAATATTTTTTTATTTATAAATATATTAAAATAATATATATTTTTTATTTTAACACATTAAAACAATTTAAAAAATAATTTTTAAAACAAAACAATAATTACACTACCAAGCCAAACACCTACCACCCTTGAAAAGAACGCGGTCAAAAGCGATGGGCTAACAAAGTAAGCAGCCGCCAACTATATGTACCCCACCAAACTGGCAAACACTGCTTTTAGATTTATAAATATTATTAATGGATCCAACGTAAATTAAAAATAAAAAAAATGATAATCAGTGATGATCACTGAAAAAAAAATGGGATCTACTAAATTTTCTTTCTTGGAGGGTAAGTTTTTCCCTTGATGCCTGAATATCGCCCTCCTTAAATTTCTCGTCTTTCAGCCGGCCATCATGCACCAAACACGAGGAAACGTAGTGAAAAATTACTGTATCTTGGTACCAAACACGGAATATCATTGACCTGTGATGTATGAAGAGCGTGTTTGGCAGTGTAGTTACAGGTATTTTTTAAATAATTTTTTGTGTTAAAATACATGCAATGATATTTTTTTATTTTTTAAAAATCATTTTTGACATCAGCACATCAAAACGATCCAAAACATACAAACCATATTAAATTTTAACAACAAAAAAAAATTTCAAATTTTTTGGGAACGCGGGTTGAACCGCGTTCCCAAACGCTTCGTAAGTAGATTTTGGAAATGTGATATTCTTGTTTTATAAAGCATTTTTTATTTTAAAATATATAAAAATAATATTTTTATTTTTAAAAATAAATTTTAATATTAACACATCAAAATAATTTAAAAATATAAAAAAATAATTAAAAAAAAAGTCATGAAAAGCGATTTACAAAGATAAATAGCCGCTTAAGAACGTACATATTTTCTCTTCACCTTGAATCACGGACATGTTGATTCCGCCCAATAAAGAACACATTGTCATATGGAATACCGAAATAATAACAACGATTCGTCTTTAATGACAAAGCATACACGTGTTTCATGCTTGTGTTTTTTTTATTAAATTCATTTATAATCTTTTGTTAATCTCTCCAGTGTCTTTTAATAATCAAGTTGATTACTTCTTTAACAAGTGGATGTTACCACGCCCACGTGACTGACATGACAACAGCCATATATACATACATACATACATATATATATATATAATTTTGACGGGGAAAACTTTACTAGTGGAATCACGAATAGTAAATTATCGTTGGAAAACATATCCCCCGTGATTTATAAGTTGTTGGTCATTTCTATTGATAATATAATCGCCATGAATTTATCGGCGGAATGGAACAAAAATAATTATTGGCGGAATGGACAACATAAATAGTTGATAATTCTATCGGTGGTGATTATATGCATATTGCTGATCGGGTTGCTGCATATGGGTGTGCGGTGTTGATGCGACGTAAATTTCAGGTTATGGTATGATTTTTTGAGGTTATAGATTGGTTTTACAAGATTTATAGAGTTTTTTTTTATATGTTTTGAGTACAAAATGAGTTGAAAAAAATGTTTTTGAATAAAAAACCTTCAACCTTGATTTTTGAGCTACTACAGTGATCGGAAAATCTAGACAAAATCAGACGACTTGCCATCTCACTTTTTAAAAAAAACATTAGAGCTAATAACATGTCATCTACCTTATATGTCAGCAAAATAAAATGGGCCAAGTGCGTTGACTTGACTTGTCAGATCCAATAGCACCTGATCTTTTTTTTTATTATTATTTATGCTTTTGATGTCTTTTTTAAAAATAAAATTTTAATTCAAATTTAATTTAATACACACTCTTACTTTTATTTTGTTTATTTAGACTCTTTTAAATAAGGATTATTTTTTAATTATTTTACATGCATTTAATTTTTGAACAGATTAATCTAATTCATCTATAATTTTTTTAATATTTTATATAAATAAAAATATTTATTTTTATAATATTTCTAATATGTTTAGCCTTACATAATATTTTCTTTCTTTTAATTTATTTAATCAATATAATGTGTTTCTATTTATATTATCATTTGATTAAATAAATATTTGATTTTGATAAACAAAGTCATTAAACACAAAAGGATCAAAAACATATGTTACGAGGTCAAATATTTTTATTTATATATATTTCTTGATTTTTTATTTTTATATTATTATTATTATTAATGATAGTTTAAAAGAAAGTATGAAAATGATTTTTCTTGATTGCTTTTTTTTTTCTCTCTCTCCAGGGAAGGAGGGCACGAGGGTGTTTGATGCTAGCTATTTCTTAAAATGTCTAGCTAGAACTTAGAATCATGTGAGTAAGAGAGTGAATCTTCCTTACCTTTCATGATTTTTCTTGTAATATTTTATAAAGATAAGTTCTTTCTAGGTATGATTCTTCTTTTACAATTATTAATATAGTTTATTTTTAAAAGAAATTAAATAAATATGAAATAATGATAACAAGAAATAATAATGCAGCCTAGGAATAAATAAATACCCTAAATAAATGTAATGTTGAGAAAGTAAACACAAGTATAAAACATAAGTGGTTAGCTGTTAAATTTAGATTTGATTTGTGAATCTTTTAAGAATGATGAGTGTGTTTGGTATTACAGTAACTGTTGTGGTTGTGGTTTGAAAAAAATTGTTTTATAAAAAGTACTTTTAGTTGAGGTTGGTTTGAAAAAATAGATGTTTGGTTAAAACTGTGGTTGAAATTGAGGTTGAACAAAAAGTAGTTTAATGTGTTTGGTTAAAAATGCTTTTGAAATTGAGGTTATAAAATAATTTTAAAAAATATATGTTAATATTGATGATTTTTAATTTAAATATTGTAGATTTAACTACTGCTATTACATCATGAAATAAATAATACTTTATATAAAATATTTTTTATTGTTCTATTAAACCATCTACAATTCCATGGTTTATTGAGCGTGCAATAACATCAAGTAAAATATTATCAGGAACAAAATTGAAATTGCAATCAAATTCTGTAAATACTACATCATTATGCGATATCCTTTTAATTTATGTAGTATCATTGAATAATGTTAAACATTAATTTTTTGAATAAAACACAATTAAAAAAAATATATTTTTTTTACATTTAGGTTCGTACCAACCTGATCGGTTGAAACAGTGCGACACCATTCTCCGCACAGTGGAAAAGCTCTAGGAAGTCATCTTTTACATGCTCTCTAATGTCCGGGGAAGACAAGCTACAACATATAGAATTTGCAATTCCAGAGACAAAAGATGAATAGTTGAGCCAGCTTTTTTCTCTTAGCACAGTGGATCTTGAAAAATGAGGTTAGCTGCTGTTGGAAAGCATAATTTTCCAGCTTCTTATCAGCCACAGGTGCAGCTACAATTACTGTGGGTCCCACCAAAATAAAATCTATTTTTTTGCATAATCAAACACATAAAAACTGTGGTTTATTTGAACCTCCGGTACAGCTACATTACCAAACGGCACCGATATACACGAGAGCAAAGTTCCTAGTATTTAGAATATATATAATCATTGGTATTAAGGATTTTATGACTCTTTACTTAGAAATCGGTGGTTGTTTCTAGTTGATTAGAAGAGTACGTTTTTTTTTTTTTACATTTTTGGTCAACACATTCTATCTATGAGTTCCATTGTATAGTTTATTTTATGCTTGATCAATTATGATACCGAGGGTATTTTGGGAATGGAGTAAAAATTGTGTTTCAAAGTGTTTTTTACTCGGAAATACATCGAAATAATATATATTTTTTATTTTTTAAAATTTATTTTTGACATCAATACATCAAAACAATCTAAAAATAGCTGGACTCAACACTATTGGGTCATGCTGGCAGCCAGACCCAACTTTGTTGGGTTCTGCTGGACAATTGTTTCTTCCAAAAACTGCTAGGTTTGATTGGACAACCGGACCCATTGCTGCTGGGTCCTACTGGGCAGTCGAGACCTAATCTTTTTGAGTCTAGCTACGAAGCTAGACCTAAGAGCATTGGGTAGGATTGCTCAGCTAGACACAACAACACTTTTTGACTAAAAAATAGCAAAGACAATGTTCTTTGGTGTTGCAGTGTCTTCCACAGTGCAAACATTATATGTATACAGTACATGGACAATGTTTTTTCTTGGGTCTGGCTGCGAGCCAGACCCAACAACATTGGATCTGACGGTCAAACCAGACCCAACAACACTTTTTGACTAAAAAACAGAAAAGACAACCCCCCATGACACCTTTATGACACTACAATGCAAACACTATATGTTTACAGCATGATCCATAATGCAATGAGTTTATATCTACAGTACACGCATGATGTTTTTCTCAAAGCTTTTAAACTAGAGTATAATTTGTAAAATATTAGGCTTTGGCCATGGATACTTACTTTATAATAACTAGGTTATCTCTAGTTTAAACTAAATCATTGTGCAATTTTAAAATATTAGTTATCTCTAGCTACATTGCCCGTCCACTTTTCACAATTTATTTTTATTTATGAAAATTAAAATAGATATTTATTAAAAAATCAGATAAAATTATAGAGAAAATGTATTTTTAGTCAAGATTATCTTTCCTTATTCATGTAATATTTTTTTTTATTATGATAATAACATGTGTCTTTTATTAGCAACATGGTTTATATTTTATTGAATAAAAAGTTATGGAAATTAAAAAACAATTTGTAAATTTTTTTAATGATTTGAATAAATGAGGAAAAATTTATTTTTAATTAAAAAATCAATTTTCTTATTCATGTATTTATTTTTTTATGATAAAAAAATATTTTTTTTACCAAAAGTATTTTTTTAAATAAAAACTTATTATGATCTGAAAACAAATTGAAATAAAAAACAATCTCGAATAAATTATTTTTATGCAACTATAAAAAAAATATATAAAAAATATAACAAAATAGATATTTCGTTCTTTTTAAACATTCATGCAAAAGATTTTTTTTAAAAAAACTGAACATTAGTTTAATATATATTTATTTATAAAGTAGTTTTTAATATTACAATAAAATGCTCAAATCTTCTAAAAACTATAGTATAATTGAATAATTCTTTAACTATCATTTTAATAAATTTATTTAAATAAAATTTTATTCTATTTAAAAGAAATTGTTAAGGGCTACTTAAAAAAAAAAAAAAGCCAGGAGTGCTCTAGAAAAACAAGCCATGCGGTTAGCCTGAGAGAAAAAAACTTTAACATGCATGAGCTTAGAAGTCCAAGCCCACACACCTAGCTTCTTATTCTTATTTTTTTTTAAGGACAAGTCATCTTATTTTTTTTAATAAAATAAAAGATGTGTTGTTTGTTTAAACATACACCAAATGTATGGTGGACTTGGACATACCCTAACAAAAACCTACCATTGAATGTTTGGGTTCAAGTTTAAGGTCAACCCTTACCATCATATAATATCTTGAAAGTTAAGTTATTTTATTACAAAAAAAACATTATCTTTTTCCTTGTACATACCAAAATACTATTTTGATTCTTATTTCTAAAATTTTATTATAAATAATCACATATCCATTCTTTAAATTAGACAGATTTGAAAATTATAATAAAACGCTATCAGGTATTGATGAATCAAATTTTTTTATTGAGACTGATTATGTAACATTCCCGTTAGCGAAATCATTATATCATTCATATAAAGGGAAAAAAGAAACATGACATAATTTTTATTTTGATCGAACTTATATAGGAATCTTTGAAATTTCTAATGAAATTTTGGCAATCTCCTTTATACCGGGATGTTCCAAGTTATCAACAAATCATCTTGTACTCATCTTATACTTATTTCTCAATCGCATCACAATCACATTAATGTTCAACTCAACAATTCATTAATTAATAGCATTTCATTTACTCATTTTCTTTAACATTTAAATATGTATAATTTAACAAGTGAAGATGACATGCAAATGTCAGGATTTCAAACACAAAATAGTATAATTTTATTTTACGACATCTAATATAAAGAGAATACCATTACGGTTTAAGTTACATGGTTACTCAAAGAATACAAAATACATATATGTTTTCTTAGATTCCTGATCCATACTAAAGGGAACTAAAAGACCTAAATGCTACTCCTAGTACGGGTGAGAAAGACTTGTAATTTCATAGTTTTTAAAATAATATAGTAAGGATAAGTATAGTAGAAAAGGAAAAATCATACAATACATGCACTTATAATTAAACATATAATCAACAGTATGCCATCATACTTCTTTGAAAACTCTTAATTAACTTTCCATCACTACATCCTTATTCATCATTTCCAGAACCGTTCAACCTTTTTATTTTATAATTATTCACAAATGTATCTCCCCTTTTCTTTTTCATCAAGGATACCAATATTATTGCTTCTTCCCCAACCTGGAAAGGTCATTACCGACTCTAATGACTCTCATCAGTGCCTTTAGTCGCCCATTCAAAGATTGACTAATCAAATCCTTGGGAATGTTGACATCAACATAACTTATTGATGTCATTGACTATTTTTAAACCGAAATAGTCAATTAGTGTTCCATACCACCTTGGAGTATCCTCGAAAATGCTGATGTCAAGGATCTTTGACATCATTAGCTTTCACCTCAGGAAAGCTAATCAAGTTTCATGAATTTACCGATATCAACGTCACCTGTCGATATCATTAACTATTCTCAACCCGAATAGTTAATCAAGATCAGCATTCCTCATCCCTTGTAATGGGCATGTCGATGTTAGCAAACCTTACTAACATCATTAGCTTCCCATATTTGGGACCGATTAATCAAATCCAAGAAGCGGTTATTCGTGAAATTCATTACCACTATTCATCATCCCTGATTGGATTCATAACTCAAATTTGATTTTCATTTCCCATTCATTCGATTTTATCTTTTCTTTCATCGGTCTCTTCTATAGGCATAATATTCAGAATTTAAAACAAACTACTAAAATCACCATTATTTAGGGATGGTATAGATATAGGAGACTTACGTGTCACAGAAGCTCGGTTTGCGTTCCCTTGTTGTTGTTGTTGTTGTAATTCTCTTATAGTTTCTCTTGAATCCACAAGTACAGCCCATTGTCCCATATTCAAATTATATTTTTCAAAATAACAATAACAATAACGACAACGTTGTTCTTTTATAATTGTTTCTCTTACATTTGCATTCCTAATACACCTTTTAAAATTACGGTTCATTAGAAAATCCTAATGGACAATTACAAAATTCCATTTCGAGTATGGTTTATTTCCTTATGAATGTCAAGGAATGAAGCTATAAATTTTTGAAAGGAAGGAAACTGGTTCTTGCCCTTGACGTGGGTAAATTTCCTTGTTTTATCAATTTTGCTGAATCTGCCAGCAGGGGTGGCAGCTCGACCTCCCCTCAGATTTGTTGCTCATATCTGGAGATTTAGAACTCCAAATTAAGTAAGGTCAAACTCGTTGGAAAGCTAACATCTCAAACTACAACTTCTATGAAGAAGACTTTCCTAAGTTCTATTATCTTCATGCCCGAATCCTCTCGGAAATCAAGACGATGAATCTATCTAGTTTTTGTTAATGGGTGAAATGTATCTCCAATTGTCTCTAATCCCCCATTTCTTCCTCTAATACATCCGTACCCATGCCATATACACAGTAACCTTTCTCATTATGATCTTCTAAGGCCGTTTACGCTAATTTAATAAAATTTTGTAAGGTAATTTAGGATCACCTCAATAATATGCACGTTATTATACTTCCATAATTTCCTTCATCTTGTAATTGTCCCTCAAACATGCCTTAGACCATATGTATAGCATAGGAACTCCTTTTCACCCTACCTAACTTACAAAACTGATTTACGAGTTCTCATATCATAAAATTACTTGGTCTCTTTATTAGTAAACTTTTCATGACACCTAACTCATTCATTCTCATTATATGAAATTTCAAAACTCCTCATTCCCTTCCTAAACTTGTCTTGGCCGGACTTGGCCCAAAGGAAACTAAGTGTTACTTCTCCTCCTTATGTGATAATTTCTTTTTTCTAGTTATTTTTCACCTCATAACAGCACATCCCAAGCAATTTGAAAAAGAAAATCATAAGTTCTACTCTTCTCATTTATTTACCTAATGGTTGGCCACCTTGTATCTTTGACCCATTCATTTTTCTTTGTTGTTCTTGCGTCATTTCACATCCAAGGTAACCTATAACACTTTAATTGATTCAATTCTAGATAATTTTGCATTTTTCCAAAATTGTGTTGAATTCAAGAAATTTGTACAATTTCAAACTGAATTTAAACTTAATTTGTAAGATTGGGTTTATGATTCCTTACTTGATGATAATCTAAATTCCACTCCTTAATTGATTGAGAAATTTTAGCCCTTTTTCTCTTGCATGCAACCAACCCCCACTATCTTTTCTTCCTAATTTTTACACTTGTTTCTTACCCATTCTCTTGTCAAGTGGTGTTTTCTCCTACCAACTTATTTATGGTTGTAAAATTTTGTTACGATTTTGGTCTCTCATTCTCTCAATTTAGATAGAAAATATGAAATTCTCCCCCATTTTCTTAGTGTTGCTACCGGTTTTAAAGAAGAAAGAAATAGGGGTATTTATAGTCCATATTCCTTCTTAATTACACTTTGGCCTCAATTATATTATTTTTTTTTCATAATTTGAGCCACCCTTTTTATGCCTTTCAAAATTAATAATTTTTTTGTAATTGTATTATTTCTATATTTATTTATCATTTCTATATTCTATCAATTTTTTTTTTGTATAATTTATTCTTAGGATTTCACGTGCTAAAACTCAACTTACAAAATACAAATGTTGACAGGAGGAAAAAAAACACACTACCAAAGTTGCAACTTGTAAACTACTCGCGACAAGAAATTAAAATGATGGGCAAAAAAAGAAGAAGAAAGCCTCCTCTTAAATTTGCAAGTCAAAACGCAAGTAGTGATGGGCCTAAGAACCCTAAACCGTTATCGAGTTTAAAGAAAACAAAAGAAAGGAGCCCAGGAAAACATATAAATTTATGGGCCCAAAAGCCTCACCAGGAGTCGCCACCATTTGAAAACGGACGGTTATAAGCTCTATGGCCACTCCAATTAGGGTTTAAGGTAGGTTTTAGTGTTTCTCAGTTGATTTTCTTTCAATCCTGTCAGTTTATTGCATAGAAGGCAAGAAGCCTTGCTGCGGGTGCGTATGGTTTCTGTTGGTTCAAAAGCTTTAGCATCAAGAAGAGACAGGAATTGTTGTAATTTGGTGGAAGAAAACTTGATGGGCAGGGAGGATAAATCATATAATCAGGGCAGAAAGAAAAAGGGCATGAGCAGGAAGGCCAAGAATGACAGTTTTGGTTTTGATGCTGATAATTCTAACAAAAGTGTTTCTGGGCGGGCGACTGATGGAACTGCAAAACCCAAAAAGTCATCAAAATATCAAAATACTTTCTCAGAGCCACAACCATCAATTGTAAGGTATGGTACCTTCTGCTTTACCTTTGTTTTATTTTTTTTGGCAATCTCTTTTCATTTCTCATGTTTTTTTTTTGTTTTTTTTTAACCGTTATAAGACTGTATCTGAGTAGTGGAATTTGCTTGTAGGAAACAGGTTGATCCTGAAACAACCAAATATTTTTCCGAGATTGTAAATCTGTTTGAAAGTGATGGCGTTGATTTGGAGGAGCGTCCGGTTATATGTGGCAATGCTCTTGAAGAAGCTAGAGGCAAGGAATTTGAGCTGGCAACTGATTATTATATAAGCCACACTCTGCAAATCCTACTCGAGGGCTGTAATGTGGACCATCTTTGCGATTTCCTCCGAGGCTGTGCAAAGGTCTTTCCTTTAATTTCAATGGATAGGTCCGGTTCTCATGTTGCTGAGACAGCTCTCAAGTCTTTAGCTATGCATCTTCAGGACGATGAGGCTTATTCTGTTATTGAAGAGACTCTAACTAATATATGCAAGGTATTAATTAGGTGACATTTTTTACTTTTATAACATGATGCATTTAGATTCTTGTACCGGCAAACATGCTTCCTCTTTGTTCTTACTGTTTATCAATGTTGTGCGCTTTTAGTTGTGGGTTTTCTCAACAATTATGGCTTTCACAGAGCGAATATTATTGTTCAGCCAAATGGCAAAAAATTGCCGATATCTTCTCCATAGTAGAAGTAAATGACTAAGTAGAGTATGGCTTTTAATGACACTTACTTTCCCTTTCAATATGATTTGATCTTTGTCAGGTAACTATAACCAATTCTGTAATAATGATATGTAATCGCTTTGGATCTCATGTTATTTTCTTTAATATATGATTTGATCCTTGTCAGGTAATTGTAGCTAGTCCTGTTGATATGATGTGTAACTGCTATGGATCTCATGTTTTCCGAAGTCTTCTTTGTCTTTGTGGAGGAGTGCCATTAGATTCCCCAGTGTTCCATCGAGCAAAATCATCAATGATTCTGGCAGAGCGTTTGAACCTCAGCACTTCTTCAGCCCCTGGGAACAATTTATCACATCATCATCAAGGATTTCCTGGTTTACTCAAGTTTCTTGTATCAGGAATGTTGAAATGTAGTGAAGAAGATGTGAAATACCTTCTAGTTGATCAGTACAGCAGTTTGGTTTTCCAGGCATGTTGGAAAGTTTCCCCTTGAATCTCCTTGTGCTGTATCTTTGTTACACGAATTATTGATGCTGTATGGAAATAAGAAGATTAAGTGACTATTACTTGATTTAGGAGTTCTAAGCTGAGATGTACAGTCTCCAGAAGATTTGTCTGAGTTGTAAAAATTACCTTGCCAGTGTTCAACTAACTTTCTTAAGCTTAGAAAGCTATTCTTCTTTCTACTTTCATTGTGTTCAGAGACTGTCACCCCCATACCCTTAGACACACTGCCACCTCCCATGATGAGTTGGTGTTAAGGAAGTTTGTCTTGTGTTTGTTGCACTTTGTTAAGTGACTTGAGCCCTGCAAATTCTTGTTTGCTGGTTTAATTTATTCATATGATTTAATTGTCTTAATCAAGTTCATGCTATTTAATTGGCATTTTGCTCTTGGCAGACAGCTTTGAAGTTATTTGCTGGGCATGATCAACAGTTGTTACAGATAATTCCGGTCCTACTCGACTGCAGAAAAGAAAATTTAACGGAAGGAAACTTCATAGAAATGACAGCGGTCAGTGACATTGTAGAATTAATGAAAGAAGCTGCGTATAGCCACCTAATGGAGGTGAGTAACATATTTAATTTTTTATTTGGTAAATCAGTGTGGTCCATTAATTAGACACATGCATCCTATGTATCATATCATATTCTCAATTGCATCTGTATCAATGTGATTACTTGTTTTTACATTGTGCTCCTGGTGTGCCTGATTAAGGTGCATTTATTTCTACACTTTTCAAGTTTGAATCATAATGAAAAGATTCTACTAGAAACTCATCCTCATCATTTGTTTTTTACAACCACAAGTATGATTACAGATACTAATAAACTTTCCATGATAACCAAATTGTTATACTAAAGATTTATCTTCTAGGTGCAATTTTTATCATGTTCCCTGTAAACAATTTTAAAATGTCTAGTATCTGCAGGTGTCCTCTTATGAAATTGCTCTGCTGTAGTGAGTACTGAAATACCATCAATTTTCTTATTTTTTTTGTTTATATTACTCTACTATCTGGTTGGTGACACACTTAACCCCACTTGTCACGTATCTGAGTAAGCTATTCCATGGTAACAATAACATTTCTGCTTCCATAGGATTGCAAGTTCTGTGCATTTGGTTTTTTATTTTGTAAATAATTTTTTTTATGCTGTAATAAATGCTTAAGGACCAGTTATGTGAAGGGGTTCAGAATTTTGGATAATCACACATTGTCGTCAAGGTTGTATGCTGTAATATGTGAACTTTTTTTATTGTGCTGTTTCTCTCTAGATAGTAGCTATTTGTAAATTTGATTATTTTAAGTTTCCCAAATCTACAGGTAATCCTGGCAGTGAGTCCTGAAAGCTTGTATAATGAAATGTTCACAAAGATTTTCAGGAAATCTCTATTTGAGCTTTCATCCCATCAGTGTGGCAATTTTGTTGTTCAAGCCTTAGTTTCTCATGCAAGAGATCGGGAACAAGTATGTGTTATAAGATTGCATCTCTCTCAACTCAGCCTGTAGTTCTTACTTCTCATCTTTTGAATGTTTGGCAAAATCTCAGCACACCTTACTTTTTTGCACCAAGATTAGGTTGTAATATTATGAGAAGTTCTTTTTCATGAGTTCAAGTTATTCTGGTATATGAACAGGGTTGTATAGTTTTGCTATGTTTAGCTAACCATTATGCTTTCATTCAACAACTAATATTCACGGTGCAAGATAATGTGCCTAAGTTACAGTGTCTTTGAGTTCTGATGCAGTATTTTTATCTTCTTGACTACTAGATGGAGTTTATCTGGGAGAAACTTGGTCCAAAATTTAGGGATCTTCTTGAAATGGGGAAGTCAGGAGTTATTGCATCTCTTATTGCTACAAGTCAAAGGCTTCACACACATGAACATGAGGTTTTTTACTCAAACACCATTTCTTGTTTGACATTTTTTATTTTGATACATGCATGTGTTAAGATCCTGCAATAATTTTAGGAAATAAAAATTAAATATTTTGTCAAGTTGTTGAAAAGCAATTTAGTAGATTTTTACACTTCCATATATTTAAAAAGAAAAGGAAAGAATCAAGATTATTATACATACACGTACTGTTAGAGAATAAAATAAATCATATCCTGGGACCTCACCTAACAGCTTAAGCTTTTGGGTTGAATTGGTTCTTTGACATGGTATCAGAGCCTTGATGACCAAGTGGTCACGAGTTCGAATCTCACCATCCCCATTTATTTGATAAAAATTAAGCACAAGATAAAATGAGCATGTGCAAGTTTCAAGCCCAAAGGGCTTTCACTTGGGGGGGGTGTGTTAGAGAATAAAATAAATCATATCCTGAGACTTCACCTAACAGCTTAAGTTTTTGGGTTGAATTGGTTCTTTGACACGTACATAATCTAACAACGGCAGTCATTCATTCCTGTTGCTTGTTTGTAGGTCTGTAAGGCCCTTGCTGATGCAGTATGTTTGCCAAATGAGTCTCCTAGATCTGTTGTTGATCGAATATTGTTTCTTGAAAGTTACTTTGCTTGTGTGGAAAAATCCAATTGGAAGTGGCCAAGTGGTGCCAAGATCCATGTTATGGGCTCTCTGATTCTGCAGGCAGTTTTTAAATTTCAAAATGTAAGTTGTTTTTTGCCTCATTTCTGCATTTGTAATTGCTCAAGTCCATTACCATGCTGCAACTGATTGCTGCAATTATGTTTTATGTTTTGCTTTTCTGAGCAAAAGAATAAAAATGATAGGGAAACAAAGCCATTGCTAGCTGTGCAATCTTAATGCTAAGGACCCACCATTTGCCTCTCAAATTTGATCTGTATTTTATGTGCGTGCAAGTGTGGTGTGTGCTCGTGGTGTACTTTGACATTTAATATACATCTACAAATTTTACAGTACTGGGTCTCTTATTCTTGTCCTGCTCTCAAACTCAACCAGTAAACTTCCCTTTTTTCTCACAGCCACCACCACCACCACCACTCACAAATTCTACATCCACATGCTCCATCATAGTTTAATGATTAGAAAGTGGTTGCGTTACCATTCATGCACAGTTGCTTCTGTGCTTTAGTTCTATTGATCTTGAGCTGGAGACTTGGCATAGATAGATTTACTAACAGGCTGGGTTTTTTTGCCTTTGTTAATTAGTTTTGCTTTGAACTTCCAATCTTGAACCATCAGATCTGTTTCTCCTAATCCACCTTGATATATTAGTTCATGCAATTCAATCTAATACAAATACAATCGGTTTATTACTAATCTGCCTGTCCCTTCTGTTGGAATTCATGAATCTGAGTATGCTGGTTTGAATCATTGAAAATTTGAAATACCTGTTGACTTGAATTTTCAAGGAAATATTTTTGTTTGTTTGTTTGTAATTGATTCTTGTAAAAAAGCCTCTGGGTGGGCAAACAGGAAAGTGAGTGTGGTGTTCTCTTCTCTGGTGTGGTTTATTTTCTTTACCAACTTAGAAGTCTGGCAGATTTGACATTATTGTGGTTATTTAGGATTCAAGTTAGCTCAAAGCCTGTGAGGTTTGTCTTTCTTTAATTGCTTAGTTTTCTCATCGGCCCTTTGCTGGCTGAACTTTTATTCAGATTGTCTGTTCTTTTTTCTGTGCTTCAAAACAATTAAGTGTGTATTCTTTTATCGATACTTGCTGTAGCGTACAGTTAAGCTTATTTATTTGGGTACTTAACAGATCATTCTCACCAGGGGGAGGGTGGTAACTATATCCCCTGTAGGAAGAGGTATGTGAGGAACCAAACAATAAAGAAGTTTTTGATGGTACGAAGTTGGACAGGGTTAGGCATTGTCTGTCCCAGCCTACCCTGTTCTTTACCCTCCCCATGTTGTTTTGGCTCATGCTTTCATACTCTTGACTATATTCACACACACATGCATTCATATGTGCATTGATATCTCTCTTCAAAAACTTCTTCTGGAACTAGGTATATATCTCAAATGTGCTTATGATCTGGCTACTTAGAAGTTCATTACTGCAATTAATATTTGTATCTATCTTAGTTTATCATGGCGTGCTAGGAACTTCCAACATGCTCAATTAACTTAATAGGCTTCTAATGGAGATATTTGGCAATCTTTTCATTCCTTGTTTTAATGTTTCATATTTGGTATTTTTGCAGCAACTCATACAGCCTTATATAATGAGTCTCACATCCATGGAAGTTGACCATGTCCTTCAAGCTGCAAAGGATGTAGGGGGAGCTCGTACAATCGAAGCATTTCTAGATTCCGACGCGTCTGGAAAACAAAAGCACAGGCTAATTAATAAGTATGTCATGCTACGGTATTGGTTGTTTTCTCTTTTTCAAGAGTTTTAATTTCTTCTTAGTTCCTTTATTTTTGGTTGAACAATAATTGAAGGAGTTGCTTTAGGAAAAAAAGGGTAACTTTGGGGTCAAAGTTTTATATTTTCCAGTCTAACCATTATAGAATTAGTTTCCAATTTTTGTAATTATTTTTCCCCTCACGCCTTCTAGTGCTATTGTTTTTCCTTTATTTTGGGAACGAAGTTAAACTAAGTATAGCCATTTTACCCTTGGGTGCCGTGTAATGCAAAGTCAATCTTGAGTGTACTATTTTCTTTGAAAATATCTGGTTTATATCTCAGTTTTTTGACTAACAAGGATTCAGAGATCAATCTTAGTTGGGAATCCAACATAGAACTCTTATTTTTCATCAATTCTGAATACTGAATAATACTGAATTTTGTACTTAGCTGGTTATTCATTTCATTTCTCCCTCTTTTTCCTTTTGTTTAATGTTGATTACTCTCTACTTCTGAAGGTTACGGGGACATTTTGGAGAGCTTGCAATGCACTCTTCCGGTTCATTTACTGTTGAAAAGTGCTTTAGTGCCAGTAATTTGTCACTAAGAGAAGCTATAGCATCAGACTTGTTATCCGTGCAAAGTGAGCTTCCCAAGACCAAGCAAGGCCCTTACCTCTTAAGAAAATTAGATATTGATGGGTAAGCTACGTGAAGTATTTTTGTTTTGAATATCGAGCTCCTAAGGTGATCAGTTCTCATATGAAATCTACTTGCCTTTTGCATTTGTTCAAGGGTAGTAAAAGCCATGATAAGATTTTTCTGGTTTGTCCTCACTTCAGTTAGGACCCTGTATTGTGATCTGAAATTAATTTACATGGGCAGTATGCAATAGGGAAAACAAGATGATAGTTGATACTTGTGAAGCATTTGGCATTTGTTAGCTGGTTTTGATGGTTGACTATTGTGTTTGATACTGGTTTCTTTTTGCCTTTTCTTTACCGTGTCAGATATGCTAACTGGCCTGATCAGTGGAGATCAAGACAGGCTTCGAAACAATCAACTTACAAAGAATTTTATGCTGCATTTGGATCTGGTGAGGCCAAGTCATCAAAAAGTGACTCCTTCCTTGCTGATACTTCCAAGAGCACATCACTCGCAATAGGAGTAAAGAATGTGAGGAAAGAGATTGATCATCATTTGGCCTCATCAGAGAAATATGCAAAGCATGCTGTGGTTGATGATGTCATGAAAGTGAAAAACAAGAAGCACGAGAAGGGTCATGGTGGTGCCTCTGATGAGAAAGCAACAGGGAGTGTAAATCAGAAACCTTTTCTGTCTGTTGACCTGAAGAAGAACAAACGACACGGACAAGAGGAGCGATCAAAAGCTTCAAGAAAGAAGTTAAAGGTTTGATGGTATGAATTCTCTATTTCTGACACTTTTGTAAGGCCTCACTTTTGTTGTGTAGAGAATATAGTGTAGCAATTTAGTTGCAAAGATTGTTGAGTACTGGAGTGGAGGTGCAAGTTCTGTTACTTAATAGTATTTTTTATCTTGCTCTTAGCTTCAAATTTTGTTCAGTATTAAGAGTATTTTGTTTTAGACTGGAATGTGTGAATTATAGACCTTTTCAAATAACAGATGAAATTATCATTTACTTTTACATATAAGAAATTGACGGGTTTACATATTACTGCAAAACTTAATTGTCTGTGCCTATGGTAGCAACTGCAATTACATTTGGTGGCTATTGACATAAACTCTAGTCTACATAAAACGGGTGTTAAAGAATGAATGGAACACACGCAAACAGAAAAAAAAGAGCAGCTACACTCAATGCTGTCGCTTTGAATCTTCTGGTTTGTGATTCTTTCAGTCGCCTAATTGAGGCTTGCACCTGGGACAAAAAAAACAGGGTATTTAAATCAATTACCGGAAAACCGCAAATGGTGGAAAAAGGTCTTGAAACTGTTTGTTCTCGTGAGTTACTTGTTCTGTCTGGGATTTGAATTGCTTGGAGGTATTCTTCTGAAGCTTGAACCAATTTTCTTAAATGGGTTCTTATTTGCTTGCAAATCTCTGGAAGCCTGTGAAGTTGAAGCCTTGCTTGATACTGAAGTGGTAGATGGTGGTGCCAAAGAACGACCCTCTGCTTGAGTTTTGTTTAACCAGGCGGATAGAAGTAGTGAAAGAAGAAGAGCAAGTGCAGCCAGCGATCTAGAGTATGACTTCATTTTGTTGGTGGTTTGCGCTTTGTTATGCTACTTGGTGAGTGAGGTGACAATGATTTCTGATATGATATGATAGAATGAGACCATGTAGTAGTTCATATAAGTAGAAGTGATTTATACTAACTTACTGATTTTTTTCTTTCAAATTACCAGTAAAAATCCAAATTGGGATCTGATAACAGTGGGATCATGTGCTTTTCTTTTACTGTTACATGTTTAGTGACTCTGACCCGATTTTGGTTGTTTTGTAAAACATTTGTAAGAAGGTCATGTGATTTATCACGTGATCTCAACACCAGTCCTTTTGGGGAAGCTAAAAGGATCAGTATTATATTGTGTGATTAGGCAGTGCTTCAGCCTCCAACTCCAAGGACAGTGACAATAGCACAGTGTTGGATCTACAAATCTTGGAAACATGTTTGGTTTGGTAACAGCTGTTCCTCGCAGATAATTCAGCTGCAAATGCTCCAACGTTGTCTTCAGTTGCAAGAGCTTCATCATTCAATGGCGATGCTCTGCCAACCATGCCCAGAATTTTGTTTCATCGAACACATCTTAAATTTATCATCATGAATCATGATGTTGCGTTCTGTACCAATTCTATTATTGTTTTCTTAAGAGTGATTGCGTAAACATTTTTTTTAAATAATAAGAATAATAATGTGTAAGGAGATGATCTTTTCTATTTTTAGGATAAACCCAACCCATGAGTATATAGGGTGTGTTTTTTTTTTTAAATGTTTTTTAAAAACATTAATTTTTTTTATTAAAATTAATATTTTTTAAATTATTTTGATATATTGATTTTAAAAATAATTTTTAAAAAATATTATTTTAAAATATTTTAAAATAAAATATATTTTAAAAAACAACCAAATACTCGAATATTTTCTCATCTGCCCATTTCTTTTGAAAGTCCACGCTAAGAATCCATTTCATCTCGTATTTACATCATTAAATGATAAAAATTGTTCGATATTGAGTGTAAGTATTTTTTATTTTAAATTATTTTAAAATTCTAATATTAAAACTGAATTTTAAAAAATAAAAAATATTATTTAATATAATTTTTAAACACAAAATATTTTAAAAAATAATTATTATTATATTCTCAAATATACCGAAAACTTGTAAAACACAACATGTTGCAATTACAAATTTCGCTCTTTTTTTTTCTTGATAAAGAAAATAATGAGAATATTGCGGCTTTTACACCTACATGTCTCTAAAGAAACTATCACCGATCACCACTTTTGGTCGGAGGCTGGAAATTAGGGTGGCTCGAGGGATTTGATTCTGCCTGGACAGGAACGAATCTAAGGGAAGCAGGCCCGTCCTCTGATAATAGTAAAATTGGGTCCCTTTTCTTTATAGAATTTTGATTTAATCCTTGAGAAAATGAAAATTATGAAATATACGATCCTTCTCTCTTGAAGATCTCTTTACAGCTTTAGCCCTCCAAAGTATAAA